>Ga0209725_1000160_pt1 | contig 40917 bp, 77 predicted proteins | sample I18A1metaG_FD_184145 | JGI IMG/M metagenome (GOLD analysis project Ga0209725, IMG submission 184145) | Lake sediment bacterial and archeal communities from Gulf of Boni, Indonesia to study Microbial Dark Matter (Phase II) - ​I18A1 metaG... | ecosystem: Environmental > Aquatic > Freshwater > Lake...
ATCGCTCAAGCAATAAGGGTATCTGATCCTCTGCTTCTTTGCGTGTAAGAGGCATAACCTAAAATCTACTGTTACGGTGATTTATGTATTATCACCATATTGTCTATGAGGTCCAAGATAGTAGGGTTTAAACCTCTTCTCTCCCAACGATCCCTAAGAATTTGATGTTCCCTAATGAGGTCAACCATCCATGTAAGTTCTTTCTGAGTGCGATCTAACTCACGTGCATAGGCTAAATATGATGGATGCCAATCTGAATAGACGCCTTGTTCATTCAATAATGTTGACATTTTCTCATCAAAAAGAGATAGGCGTCCCTGCGCTATGGCTGCGTTTAGTTGAGTGGTTGCTTCAATGCGTCTGATTAGTTTTGTGAGGCGAACATGACTGAGTTTACGCTTGTATTTTTTGATTGCTTCTTCAAGCCAATCAGGATCAGGAAAAGGTGAGGACACAGTTAATGTCTTCTTTGGTAGCGTGCTAAACCGAGGGGGCGACTAGGTGGGTCTGCTATCACTTCTTTCTTGACATCAGATAGGGATGCGCTTAAGCCTTCAACCTTCTTGGCGATCACAAGGTTTCTAGCGACTTGAGTTTTCAAGTAGCCTACGTTTGTTTCTGTGAAACCAATCGTTCTGAGGGCTGCTGTTTTCTCTGTGGCTGTTAAGGGTATTGGAGTTGGGGGTGGTGTTGGTTGTGGACCAGAGGTTATTTCGGATTCATGTTCTTTTAGGCTATCTAGCATATATTCACCTATTGCTTCTTCTAACCCCTCTTTCACTAGATCTGGTGATACATCTGGGACTGATTTGTGTATTGACAACTTCATGTTACCTATGAAGTCTGGTTGTCCGTTCTTTTGCCATACTCCCCAATTACGTGACGTTCCAACTTGTTTGTATGACATTTTTTTCTCCTCTTACTCGTATCGTCTCTGTTGTATTAGAGTTAGGAAGTTCTCTTTTAAGTTTTCTGCGTAACCTAGATATTGTTGCCATTTCTCATAGGCGCTCTGGAGTTCTCTGAATGCTGTTTCTGAGTAGGCTACTAAATTGGCTAAGTTCTCTATCACTTCTTGTGGAACATCGTTTAAGGTGTATCTGATTTTGACTGTGCCAGTTTCAGCAGTTTTGCCATAGGGATAATCATAATGGAAAGTTGGCAAGGGTTCAGCAATTTTAACATCAACCTCAATGACTTCACACTTGACTACTCCAACGACTTCGCCGGGGTAAATTAGCCATTGATGAACCTTAACACGCTTCCAATCAGCACTCTTCATTTTATCTAATTCCCCCCCATTCATTACCACAGTCAAGACAAACATATTCTTGAGTTGGTTTTTGCTTCACTCGTAGGCTACGACATCTAGGACATACGACAAGCATTTCACAACTCATTTTAGCTTCCAATCCTCAGACTTCAATCTTCGCAATCTTCCTCTATGATTCTTTTCATACATTCATCATAAAATTCACATTCATCACAATCTATCCATTCATCATCAAGTGTAAAGCAACCCATTGTCTCAACCTCATTCTATTATGAAATACCAGTGTGCCGCCAACTCGCCAAGCGGAAGCCTCTTACCCTTCTCCGTGTTATCCTCGGTTTGTGGAAACCATAGACTGCGTTTTCTGAACATTCTCTTAGCGGTGTTGATTATGGCTTCTCGGATGGGGGGTAACGGCTCCATCATGTGTTGTTTATAAACGACTACTTTGGGTTGAAAACCATCTTTGCCTGCTTTGTCGCCTAAACTGTCTGCTATGACACATAAGCCATCACTGTAATGAATCTTCTGTTCGCCGTGATCTTCTAGTTTGGCGACTTCAACAATTTTACATAAATCACACATGTTTTTCTTCCTCACCTAAGACTTGTTTTATGGCTAATCTTATGAACTCTGCTCTGCTAGGATAGAGTTTTGCGTCAATAAGACGTTTGATTCTCCACAAGTCAGGCTCTGGAACAAAAAGAGTAATCAACTTCATAACATCAACTATATTCTACCCTAATATATAGGGATAGTGGAAAGAGAAAAAAGTTAGGGTTTTTTGATTAAGTCGTGTATGTTTTCTCTGCCTCTCATGTCTGCGATCTGTGCTAATGATATTGCCATGTGAACCCAAACGCATTTTTGGAGTTTCAGATTATAGAACCAACACTTTTCTTTTTCACAATCGTTCCATTCGTCTTCTTTTGGGGCTGCTATGCTCAGCAGAGGACAGATCGTAGGCGGTTCCAGAACTTTCGCTTCACGCTTTATGAAAGACCTATCCACGATTCTGAATGGTAACTTGTCTTCTTTCGCAAGTCTAACGCATTTAGGACACAGTTTGAACATTGCGCCTGTTCCAGATTTCTTTATCCATGCTTCATAACCTTTGACCGACTCTTCTTTTGCACCGCAATTTTCACACTCTTCAATCTTTGTCATGTTCTCACCTCACTTCAACTGATCTCTTCTTTCATAATACCACTTTAAGGCTCGTGTCTTAGCGACCTTTCTTCTACTGAAAGCGATCTTCTTAATGAGTTTCCATCTTTGCCCTCTTCGGGTAGGCTTGAGTAAACGGTATTTTAGGGCGTAGAATTTTCCGTTTGAACACTTTTCAGTTGTCCATGCGAAAGCATACTTGTCCTTTTTGACTTGGAAGTATCTGAATCTTGGTTGCTGTGGGAGAAGGTGTTGAAATTGTGGAAGGTTAAAAAGTCTGTTAAGTTCATCCTCAAGTTTCTTCAGAGACATGGCATCACCTCTTTTCATCTGTAACATCATAGGTTACTGCTTCAATTCGATACCATTTTTTGCCAACTTGAAATTCACCTATGAACACACGGTTTAATTCTTTCATCCAAAGTCACCTCTTTTTAGTGTCTTGCTCAACCTTCCAGATCAAGTTTCTAACAATGTTCAAGTCACGGACATAGGACATGCTTTTAATCATGTGTTTCTTTAGGGCGGCGTCAATTAGTGATTTTTCTATGGCGAATCTAATCTGTTGTAAGGCGACTTGTAAGGCTATTTGATGTTCTTCGCTTTCAAGTTGTTCCTCTGCCTTCACGGTTTGTAAGAAGGGCGCTGGAATCCAAGCCTTACGTATGCCTGTGACAAAATCGTAGACTTCCCTTCTATGATTCCAATTCTCAACAGCATTCATAACCTCGCACCTCTCTTACAACACTAATTTACAGCGTCGCATTGAACTGATTTCACCATTGGGTTCCACACTGATAAGGTATAGTGTTTTCTCGACATGGTCAATGAAAAACAGCACCACAGAATAGGCGTTTAAGACATCAACGTGAATGTTTGGTTCCGCTTCTTCTTGTATATGGTCTAACTCTCTATCCCACTCTTCAGTCTCATGAAATTCTTTGAACGCTATTGACACCGACTCTGCCCATTCCCTTAACATCTTTACATTTAACGCTAGTTCCTTTTTGTATTCCTCACTCATAGTCTCATGCTCCATGAACAGTTTTTGCAGTAGAGTAAGCCTTCACTTAGGCGTATGGTTCCTTCACGATGACATCTTGGACACATTTTTTCTTGCTCCCATGAAATCTATAAGTGTTTTCTGTTTCGTCATTAAGCAGAACCTACACTTCAAACGCTTCATTTTCAGACACCTCTAACGTGAGCAGTTAAGATTTCAATGTCTAATCGCATGTTCTTTAGCGCTGATCTCCCACGATCTGTAATGTAATATTTCTTTTGAGGTCTACTGTCTTCAAAGTTCCATTTACTAACAACATAGCCTTGCTTTTCTAGTTCATTAAGCACTGGGTAAAGCGTGCTAGGACCTATCAAAGTTCCGAATCTGTCTTTTATGTAGAGAATCAAAGAATAGCCATGATTAGGTTTTTCACCTATCGCTTCCAAGATCACCGCATCAAGTAGGCTTCTCAATGTTTTCTTGTAGAAATCACTCATCAACACTCAACACCTCTTCTTTTCGATTTTCTGGTAGTCCTCACATTTAGAGCCTTTACAAAAGGCATAGCCTAAGACACAACCAACATCAAAGAAGTATTCGTCAGCTCTGTTTTCACCCCAAAACCTACATTTGCACTTTGTCATTTTTCCGCACCTTCCGCCTTCTTTTTCTCATCTATGTAGTAGGATGTTAGAATTTTTTTAAGGTCCGCATCTACTTTCTTGTTGTTTTCATCTATGCGTTTTTGCTCTTTCTCGGAAGGGTCCACAACTATGTTTACCTTCACATGTTCTCTAGTTCTGATTATTGCTCTAAAGAAAATCAGTTGTTTCTTTTGATAATCTGTTAAGTCACTCTCTCGAAACCTCTCTAAGAATTTTTCTAGTTGCATCTGTCCAGCATAGGTAAAACTCAAACCATCGTTTTCAATGTGTCCATTTTCAAGATTTCTGAAGAGAACCAGTATATCTGAGTATGTGCTTAATTTTGGTTTATTCCATTGTTGTGTTTTCGGGTTCAAAGTGCGAAAGCCTATTCTTTGACCTTTTCCTTCTACTGTCTCAACCCAATATTGAGCCTTAGTTCTTAATCTGAAGCCATAAGGGTAGTTTTCAACAGTAACAGGGTTTTCCTTTGTCGGCTGCGGCTTAACCATTTCAATGTTACTCATTTCTCAAGACACCATCCTTCTAACTTCTGTTAATCGTTCATAGACTTCTGGAAGACTTTTTCGTTCTTCAATGCCAATTCTTAACCATACAGCATACGCCTTCCCCAGAATTTCATCAACAGCCTTCTTGTTACCTTCCTTATGCCAAAACTCAACAGCATTAAGTAGTTTCATTAAACCCCGCTCTGATATTTGACAACCACAGAAAACAGCACAAGCGCAAACATTATCATCAGTTCGTTTATCACACCTAGCATTCGTCAAACAATACAATTTTATATTGCTCATTTCAGAGCGCCCCCGACAACACTAAATAACACAGATAGGCACCGACAACAAAGACCACTCCGAGCAGAAAGCAGCCAAACGCAACCTTAACACCGTTCATGTTTTTTCCCTCTTCGACACCTACTTACCCTATGGTTAAACTATCTAATAAACCTTTCTCAAAACGTAATATATCAGAAACCACAACAAACCACAAACAAAAACCCTATAACCATGAACCCCACAAACACTAACCGAGTGAGTGCTAGCGTAAGTTTTAGAAAGACATCTCCTTTCTCTCTTACGACACCCCTAGCACCCACTCACAAACCACACAAACAACCACAAAAACAAGCCATTGACTTCTAACCTATTAGGTAGATAACAACTCTTGCTTTCTCTACTGCTTTTTCCAGAACTATTCAGATCGCAAAGTTGGCAGCAACTCAAGTGACGAACTGTTCAACTGTAGATCACAAATCCAAGTCTGAAAACTTGTCAAAAAACCAGTCTGAAAAACAACTCATAAACCCGACCATAACAAAACTACTGCACAACTGTTCAACTGTTCTACACTTCCGAATTGGTTAAGGTCAGCGTTAGGCTCAATTTGACAGACTGCTCGACTGCTTAGAGCATGAACATAGAGGCTTAGAGACAAGCAATATATACATTCTAATTATTTACTTTCTTTCTTACTCTTTCTTTTCTTCTCTTCTTTTTCTCTTTCATTACTCTTTAACATTTCACATCTTACGATTATATATTGATGGCTTGTTTGTTTGAGTTGGTTGGTGTAGATTATGAGTGTTATGTATAGTAGGTTTCCTAGTTTGGAGTGTGTTGTGGGGGGTATTAGTTTGCATAGGGTTGTTAGGGGGTATGATAGGAATTGGAGTGTTGCTTGTTGTAGTGATCTCATAGGTGTTTTTCCTTGTCGGATTTTCTGTCAAAAAATTTGTTAGAGAAAAAGGGTTTAGGGGAATGCGACAAGCGAGATTCCCATGAGTCGAGCGATGGCTATTAGATGTGTTGCGTTGAGACCTCGTCTTAACCATTTGCTTGCTTCTACTTCTGCTTCCATCCGTAAGGTTTCTCCAGTGAACATTCTGCCTAGCGCCCACAGTTTCTGTGCAAAGTTCATGTAATGATGCTGTTGAATAGTATACATGCCTAATGGTTCTAGGTAGTCTTTAACTTTGGTTTCTATGTGTTCTTGAATTGCGTAGGCTACATTGACTTGTTCAACCATGAAGGGTTTGTATTCTGTTATGCGTTGGTTGACTACGCTACCGTCCCATTTAGCGTTGAACTTGTTGGTGCGGGTTGATGCTGACCTAACCAAAGTTTACACCTACCCATTAATGAGGCGCTTCTCAGATATTTATGTTCTTGTGTTCACAGTAGAAGTAGATGAGAAACCAGAGGATCAAATAGGGAAGCGGCGCCCATGGGTGAACAAGCAAGATCAACACTAGAATTTGGAGTGGTAAAGTGGATGCGTAACAGGCTAACAGTAGAACCTTGATGAGTTCGTTCATCTCAGCACGTTCCAGATTGGATGCTCAAAGGGACAGTAACACAGCGCCGGCGGAATAATGCGGATCACAAGTAGGGTCCCTAAGATCACAATTGGAAGCACCCTTAACACACGAATTTTCCACATTTGTGCTTATCCCCCCTTCTCAATTTGTTTTCGTGAGGGTTAGGGAACTAGGCTGCGAAAGGAGATTGGAGAGTTGCGATCCATACTGAACACGCGCCCAGCCCCTAACCTTTCTCACTCTATACATGAAACTATTAATATGCCTTGAGTGGTGTTGACGTGAATCATGATTTTCTGTTTCTCGCCACGTTGTAGTTTACCGAATGGAAATTGACTGTCAACCGCTAACTCTTTTGGAATGTAGATTATCCATTTGTCGTCTTTCCGATGGAATAATGTGCCTCCCTTATGTAACACCATGCTTCTTCAACTCCTATCCTCTTGTAACGATTATGACCCTCCGCTTGAAGATGTAAGTTAAGGTTACGACACAAGCGAGCAAGAACAAGAATGTATGAATGAGTGGAAATGCTCCCACCCACACTTGAACTGCGTTAAGGACGGTTTCTAAGTCAGCAGCCCACCACGGAAACCATCCTTTACCAAACCAATACCAAAGAATGAATCCAAAAGACTCAAAGCCAAGAAAACTGAGGACCCACACATAAAATGCACCTATCATGCTTAGCCCTCATCCTCGCTTAATTCCTCGTCAAATCCTCAAGTTCCTTAATAGTTCTAGAAACAAGCGCCTCTACATCAGCCCTAAAAGTATTCAAGATATGCCGAGCCTGATCCTTCGCAACCTTCACAGGCTTAGACCCCTCTCTTTCCAGTGGAACCTCAAAATGCGCCTTTATCCCAGCCGACTTGTCACCCTTAATGTAGTCACCACCCAAAGCATGAACCTTAGCGATGATGTCACCAAAAGCGCTGTCACCAAGCCACTGCTTAGGAGTCAAAACAGCTATGCCATCCTTCTCAGCAAACTCTAAGAAATCCTCGATGCCTTCACCCATAGCCTTCTTAACATCCTCAACCGAATGAGGCTTACCCTTACTTTCAGACATCACTCTCTCCCAGCAAACACAAAAACATAAGTTACACTAATATTTAAACCTTATTTCCCACAAAAAATTAAACAAACACAACAAAACCATAGACAATAAAAGTTTTATTTTCACCAAACAGAGAATAAAAATCCCTTCTACACGCAAAACCAAAGGTGTCGTAAGATGCAAGAAACAGGTGCACTAAAGTGTTACTCTAACCGAACAAGTTGGGGGTCTTTCAAAGTTGATCCTGAACTCTGGAGCCGCTTCAAAGAGGAGTGTAAGTTCAGAGGAGTATCAATTTGTCATGTGTTAGAAGCCCTCCTAGAAGCATGGATAGAAGGACAACGAGCAACAGCAACAGTCATTAAACCAGTCACCATCAACTTGACTATGCAGCACATAGTTGAAAGACCACGCAGAAAAGGACAAATAACAGAGTGCATTCCAGACCCTTACCTATGCGCAGAAAAATGCGCCAATGTCTTTAAGAAAAGATTTGAGGGAGGTGAGAGCCAATGAAGAGAACAGACTTCCAATTCTTCGTCACCGCACACAAAACCACAGAAACAGACAAAGGCAACACCTACACCCTAGAACTCAAAACTGGTGGCGGACACAAGATCATATTCAAAGGCGGAAGCAAAGACCTCTTTGAAGGATTCCCAATAGGCTTAGCAGTAGGCGTAAAACTCTCTAACCCACAAACCACACTAGGAGAACTCAAAGGAGATAAACCAATGGAAGAAGAAGAAGAAGAGGAAAAAGGGGAAGAGGAAGAAGAAACATCTGGAGAAGAACGAGTCACTACTTAAGAGACAAAACACCTACCCTAAACCACTATAAAACCCCTACTCTTTTTATTTTCATGTCTTCTATACGAAAGATTCATAAGGCTTAAATGTAATTAGGTTGAAAAAGGAAGGTTAAAACCATGTCTGAAAGAGGACGTGAAAAATTGGGTATAAGCAACATTTTCAAGGTGGCTAAGTCGGGTAAAACCCTTTACATAGACATTACTAGAGTGGCGAAAATGTTAGGGTTAAAGAAAGGCGACAAACTCAGTGTGGAGATCAAAGAAAAAATCTTAGACACCTATAGGGATTAGGGATGAGAGATGAGTAAGACTGTTGCTGAGGTGCCAACACAATGATTAAATACATTTGTTGGATAGATGGAAAAACTTGTCACTCCAAAAATGAAGATGCAATCGTTTCGTTCTGCACTCTCTGTCAAGATAGTAAACTCAAGCGATTAGCGCTTAAGAAGGGTATGAATCCCTTTAACCCAAAGACCGTGACAGAATGATTAGTCAGAACTTGTGTGTTTTGAAGGGTGAACCAGTTTGCTTAGGGTGTTGTTATTCTTCTGCTGGAAAAAGAAAGAAGCATATACGTTTAGAAGAGGTTGCCTCACACTTGACTGGCTCTAAACTGTTTAGGTGTCCTAAATGCGGAAAGCTCTATCTGAAACCAAGATAGCGAGCAAGCAAGAGTTAAGCATCAAAGATGTGAAGGTTCAATTAAGGAAACTCTTGAAGTATCAGAGTGACCAGAACCTTCTTGAAGGATTAATCTGTGCTACTGAATTATGCGCCATGTGTCTAGGAAAAAACATTAAGATAGCAGTAGTTCAAGAATAGGTTACTCGTGTTTTTTGGCTTCGTTGCTCTCACCCACGAAGAACCCTAAGAGTGTTCCCAGCGGTGTTGATCCAGAGGCAATCAAAGCGAAACCAGTTTCAGTAGCGCCTTGAATAGCGGAGTAGACGCCTCCGCCAATGAGTATGATAGAGGTTAAGCCTACAAAGAAGCCTGCCATCAATCTATGATTATTCGCCACAACATCACCCCCTTTACACTTAATAGTATCCATAGTAACCTTGCGCTTTTAAAAGCTCTACCATCAAATTCGCTTTTTCCTCTCGTATGCCTAAGTCTAAGAAATCTTCAAGCAACTCTTCTTCTGAGATCACAGCGGTTTTGAAATACCAACTGTAAATGTCAATTTTTTCTTCCATCAACTCGTCTTCATAGTTCAGTTCTGCTTCTTCAGTGATCAGTGTCTTTTCTGTTTCTTGAATGTAGCCGCCTTCTAAATACTCTTGTAGGGTGGCTTCTAATTGAGTGGGTGTAGCCCATCCCAATCGATAGCGTTTAACCCAAAGCGTGATCTGGCGCCGTATCTCATCTCTGAGTGGTCTGATCTTGAGCATGGCAACAATCTTAGTAATGTCGTTGTCTCTTAGCCCTCTTTCCTTCAAAATCTTGATAGCCCAAATCCGATCTATCTCTACAAAGTCGGCGATGCGAGTCAAGTCATATACTGTCGGCACATAATAGTTGTTGTCTGTTAAGAGTTGATGATATTCTTTGTCGAAGCCATTAGCAGAATACAACTGATCTCGTTTAGCCAATGTGATTAAGCCTTTAGCCCACATGTAGAAAGCTTCACGATAAGAGGGTATCCGAGTGTAGACGTCATAGAGAAAATCACTCATGCCACTTTGCCATTCATTCGCTTCAACCCAACCGTCAAACTGGTCCCTAGTAATGACTCCACGCATGAAAGCGTTGAAAGCATCTCGTGGATGTGGAATCCGCTCAAACATTCCAGAAATAATGTTCTGGTAGGTGGGCATGTAACCGTCTGCTTGATACAACGCCTTCAAAACAGTAGCGTCTATTTTGCCTCGTTTATACAGTGTGAACGCTTCTCTACTGGAAGGTAGGTTCTGGTAGATAGCCCAAAGACGTTCTGCTGAACCCTCTTCCCACTCATTAGCCTCAATATACTCGTCAAATTTGGCTTCTGTAATGGCGCCTCTCATATACATGTTGAAAGCGTCTCTTGGAAGAGGAATACGCTCATAAAGGCGTTCTAGGCTATCATGCCATTTCCCATCGAAGCCTTGAGCCTTCATCAACGCATGCTCTAAGGCTACATCTATCTTGCCTCTACGATAGAGAGTGAAGGCTTGACGAGCGTTAGGTAGCCACTCAAAAATCTGATAAAGTTTAGTATCCCAACCCTCAGCCCAATTATTAATTCGCACATGATCTTTGAACTCTTTGTAGTCTATGGCGCCACGCATCAACATGCGGAAACTTGTGCGCTCATTTGGAACTTCCTTCCACAATTCCATGAGAAAGTTTGTGCCTTCCTTATCCCATCCATCAAAACCCGCATACTCTCTGAACCTAGATTCATCTATGTGTTTGCGCAAAAACAGTTTATACGCCATAGAGGAGTCTGGAACTTGAGGGGTATACTGACTCATCCAATAGCGTCTCATTCGTGGAATGACACTGGTTTGATATTGAAGAGTGCTATAAGCGTAGATCAGTTGTCCAGTGTTCAACCATTGTTCTTGTGACGCTGTGAAGGCGCCACCTAAACCAGTTTGGATTCCAGTTTTCCATGCACTCACTAAGTAATCCGCTTGTTTAGTCACCTCATCAAAAACAGTTTTCTCTAATTCAGCGCCTTTCAACCTTCTAACATCATAGGATAAAGCCATTGGAAGCCTAGCAGCAGTTGGAATCCACTCTGTTCTCATTCTTTCAAGTAAGAAGAGTTGGGCGCCTAATTTTGCGATGTCGCCTAAAGTTGAGGCGATTGATGCAGTAGCAAAATAAGGAGTAAAACTCACTGGTTGATTCACACTGTTGATTCTTAGATACTGCTCTGGAGTGAGTAGAACCATTGGAACATGACCTGGGGGCAATCCAGTTATGAAGCGTGGACCTTCATCTTCAGACATTTATTTTCTCCTCTTTTTTGTTACTGGTTGTGGTTTAAGGAATTTGAATTCTTTTGCTGCTTTCTCTGCCTCACTCATTCAACTACCCTCTAACAAAACCCATCCCATGTTTCCAGATGCGGTTCTACGACCACTAACTATAATATATTTTCCTGTTGGTGAGATAGCCATGTTGTATATGCTGTTGTCATCTAACCCCAAGTCTGCATAGGTTAATGTTTGAAGTTGAGCGCCATTCTTGAAGATTCGTATCCGATCTATTTCAGTTGACACTCCATCAGTAGCGGATAACACTAGGTAGGTTCCATAAATGCTTTTTTTATGGTAGTGTGGGTTTCCACCGTCACCATCAAACTCTGTAATATCATTGAACAATGCGGCACCTAAAGTTAATGAAGGAATGTCATAGGTTTTAACAATCATGTTTTCGGTGTCTATAATAGTTATTTTTTCTTCGTTTCCATTGAATATTCCGTCTTGAGATCGCATACCCGCAAATGAATCTGCATCGTCAAAAGATGCGATTATGTTGTAACTGCTAAAGTCACCTTCTTCCAATTCAATCACCACAGGTGGAACATAAACTCCTGCACATCCTGCTGCTACTTCTTGAACTTGCTCTAATACATCTTTGTCTTTTCCCCTTAAAACATATTCTGCTATGAGGCTATCCTTTTCCTTCTGTAAGGTTTCGCTAGTGAAAGTGAGATATAACTCTACCATGCGTTTCATGAAGCCTAAGTAGTATTGCCACTCATCCGTTGGTACACCTAACGACAGTAACAACGCCATGGTGGGTTCTTCACATAAGACACATGGGGGTAACTCTTCCTCTAACAAGTCACTCATGCGTGGCAAATAGATTTTGAAGCGTTTAGGAATAACATTGTGGTCGTATTTCTTAACTCGTCTTGCTCGGCGCCTAGCAAAACTTTTTCGTGCGACCCCACGTTTCCTAGTCATGGTTCAGTCTCCCATAGCAGCCTTCACTTGCTGAGCCTTGTCTTGACATATAACTATAATGTGGTCTAGAACCGTTGGGTTTAACCCTCGCAGGATGAACTCTTGCTTAAGACTTTCTTTTTCAGACTCTAATGTTTCTCCACTAAAGTTTAGGCATTTGCTGAACACTCTTCGGGCAAAATTGAGGTAGTAAGGATACTGATCGCTAGTGACTGTGACAAGCCAAGTGGTGAGAAAAAACTGTTTCTTAACAATCAGCATTTAACCCATCACTAAGGCTTTTCTATCTTTACAACAACCTTGTTTTCTTTTCTACACTTACACAACGCATAAAATTCTAGTGGAACCGTTAATTCTGCTCCACAACCACACTTAATCTTAGCAGATGACATGAAATCACACCTGAGTCCTAGTTTTGAATCGCATACACCTTAATGTTTGCGGCTGTCCAATATTCCGTGCCCCCAGTTCTATTCACTAAATTGTAGGTGTAGGTTCCCGCTGGGAGACGTTCATGCGCCCAAAGGAGAAGAGTTCCGAGTCCACCACCATCTAAAACTGATTGCTGCCGCCCAACAGTAACGTTTACTCCACCCCGTTCAATGTTCCATGTGATGAAGTCTTGCCACTTCGTCACCACAGCAGCTATAACTATCAAGCATGATGTTGTTGTGGTTATGCTCTGAGAAACCACTGTAGCACCATTGGCGAGGGTTGAATACATAGCGTATGTGTTTGCGCCTATCGCCTTAGCAACTTGGTTACTGTCCGCTTGTCTACTACAGAGGATGTCTCCAGCAGGACGCCTATAGAAATCAAATCGTCCAGCCATTCTAAGACGCCAGCCATTTTGCTTGTTCGAGATTAACCGTAACATCCATGTAGATTTTTTGGACATCATCTATTGGAACAACGATGTAGTCACCAGCGATTAGTTCGATGGGTTGACCAATAACAGTGCCTATTAGAACTCTTCCTGTGTTATCAGGGTCGGCTTGAACTAAAACACCATTCTGAATTGGAACTGAGATTGCTGAAAGTGTAACTGGAGTCCCCGCCATAGTGGCTCTAGTTCCACAATACAGTGTTGCTGGGGGTCTAAACTCTCGTGGGTCAATGTATGCGGCACCGTCTGTTATGCGTGAGATCACTGGGTTCGCATGACTTAATGCTGCTCCTAAAACTCTGGCTAAATCCACTTTTCCAAGTTGACGTGCCCAACGGTCAAGCGTGTCGTCAGCACGATAAGGCGCGCCCCCTAAGGTTTGTAACTCAACTAGCAAGCCTATGGTGACTGCGCTTTGTGTTAGAACGCCTTGAGTGCCCATAGCCCGAACAAAGTCGGTGGGTGCCAAAGACCGTATTTGTCGTGGATCAATCTCGGCGCCAGCGTGTCGAATTTGTGTATACAAGTCTCTAGTGGCTGCTCTCTGTGCCAACTGTCCAACATCACCATAAATTATACCTAACAGTCTCGCTGCTCGATCACTCACATCTCGTGGATCAATTAGGGTGCCACCATACGCTAGTTCAATCACTTCATCATAAACATCTACGCCTAAGATGTTCCTAAGTATGGCACGAAGCCTTTTTCCAGTGCTGTCAGGCGGCACTCGAACATAACTCTCACTCATGTTAGGGTCCTCAATCAGATGTTATGCTTTCTAGATACTCTAATACTTGTCGTTCTAACTCATCTTGATTAGTTAACCAGTCTTCCACTAACCCAACCGTTTTAGGCACGCTTTTCTTGAACCATAAGGGAACAGTTTTAGAGCGATAGGTCTCAGCATACTTTTTGATGCGCCTCTCTGAAGTAACTGTTCGTGGCTTACTTTTCTTGACTGGCATACAAACTACTCTTCAACTTGGAACTCATCTAACCTTCGTTCTTTAACTTCCTTCTTAAATGGTCCATAGTGTTTTTCTGTTGTGCCACCATGATAATAATAATCTTTGAGTTCTATCAACATGCGATACACTCTTCCAGTTTTGGTTAAACGGTAATGATAAGGTGGCTCATCAACTTTCCCTAATTGTCTCAGTTTGTCTGCTACTGGTTTATCCCATACGTCTAATTCATCTATTTTGCAGTGAACCACATAAAGAAAGTATCTGCTTGCTCTCCAGCATGGATCGTCTTTTAGTCCACATCGGCGACATTGAAACATTGAAAAAGCACTTCTAATAGGCTATTAGTTTAGAATATACTTTACGGTAATCATACTCTAGCGATTTTTCGTATGCTTTCTCAGCCTTTTCAAGACTTTCTCCTTCATCTTCCACTGCATGTTGCATCGCACTCGCTAACTCTGTTGGATCATACTCATGTAGTTGTGCTATCGCACCGTTTTGCCATTCTTCCTCTCTTATGTGACTCATGGGAAAAAGCCATGCCTCTTTGGCGCCTACTATCTCATTCATCGCTGGCGCATCCAAACATACAATAGTCTTTTTTGCTGCTGCTGCTTCTAATATTGGTTCTCCAAAACCTTCATTTAAGGCTGGATGAACATAAATGTCACATGCGCTAGTTTTTTCCGCTACTGCTCTAAACGGTAAGTCTCCATACTGATCTTCTATGATGAGGTTAGGTGTCTTTTCCAAGTTTGGTTCATGCTTGAGTGCGGTTACTCGCCTAGTGTGTAAAATGAAAACGTATTTGTCTGGTATTTTTGTGTATAAGATGTCTAAGGCTTTCTTTAGATGTGGAAAACCCTTCCTATGCAACGGATTCAAGTTACTGAACAAGATTTTACGGTTAGGATACTTCTCTCGTAGCCTTTTCAATCTACCATACTTAGGAATATCCTCGAAAATGAAGTCACTGTGATTTATGCCATGTGGAATAACATCGAGAACTCGTAAACCATTCTTTTGAAGGCAACGCTTACAAAACTCAGAAGGAACAACAACACGCATCTGAGACATTACACCAAAGAGGCTAAGGTTAGTTCGGTAAGGACCATCAACAGGACCATAAAGAAGGCTTGAGCGACTGAACCACGGCGCCAACATTCTTGAAGTATCATACACATATCTCATCCATAGTGGCACGAGTGCTACACTTTTATCAAATCGTTGTTTAGGTTTTGGAATAGCCTCGCTTGTGTGTAAAAGTTCAACTTCATAGCCCATTTTTACAGCAACGTCTCTGATTAAGACTGCTTGATTCATAAAGGAAGGAATATTTACTATGGTGATTAAGCCAAACCTCAACTCAGTAGGCTCCTTCAAAAAAGTTTTTCTGAACCAACATCATGTTTAAACAGTAGGGAACTACATGAATTTTAAAGTATCTGTTGTAATAGCGACTTTGAATAGACCAGAAATGCTCAAGAAATGCCTCACCTCTCTAGAGAGGGAAGCCAACATACACGAATTATTAGTCGTTGAAGATAACCCTAAGAATCCATTAGGATGTGAGCAAGTTAGACAGAAAGGCGTCACGCAAACCAGTAAAACATCTACCCATATCTACTTCACTGATGATGATTGCATAGTTGAAGAGGGCTGTTTAGAACGTCTCTGTAACTCTGAAATATGGAATATGGGAAAGGTAGGCGCTACCGGCGGTGCATGTGTCCGCATGAATGAACCACACTTCTATCAGAAGATTTGGCAATATCAAGTTGAACCTATGACTATTGATAATGATGGAAGAGTCTGTGACTTAAGCGCATACTATGTTCGAGATTCTAAATGGTATTTTGCAGATCACTTGAGAGGTGGAAACATGCTAGTCTCAAAACAAGCATTCTTAGAAGTGGGGGGTATGAGCAAAGAGTTTGGTGCTGGAACCATGAGGGGTGAAACAGACTTGTGCTTGAAAATGCGTGAGTTAGGCTACAAACTGTATTTTAATGGTTCAGCACGTGTGTTACACTACAAGAAGACATATACTATCAGTAATATAGAGAAGGGTAGTGATGAGTTTTGGCGAAAGAAATGGGCACCAAAAAGGTTTCTAGGACATGTTAGACCAGTAAATTTTGCGCCTACAATCGCTGTTGACCTTCATATCATAAGATAGAGCAGAAGAACCTTTCATACTCTTTAACTCGGTCCTTCATGCACCATCCTTTCTCAATCATTATACGATAGTTTTCTGCGCCTACACGTTTCCGTAAAGAAACATCATCCTTCAACTTCTGTAACAGACGGTTTGCTTCATCAACAATAATGTTTTCGTCATGACTGTTGATAAGCCATTCTTTAGGTAGAAATTCGGGTATGTCACCTACTGCTGTTGCTACTATGGGTAGTTGACAGGCGGCGGCTTCTAACACAGTTTGTGGCATTCCTTCAAACTGGCTCAGTTGAACATAAGCGTCAATGCTGTTGTAGAAATCCACCATAGGTTGACGACTGCGACCCTTCTTGAAGTATTGTCTACCATGCTCAGCTTTTATTTTAACTTGAAAACTCAGTTTCTTTAGTAGGTGAAAGCGCTTGATGTATCCATGATCGGAAGGATGCAGCGCCGTTGGGTTGCCTGCCCAACCCACAATGAAGCCTTCATGTGCTGTTGGGTTAGGCTTAAAGATTTCACAGTCTACTGCGTTTGGAACATACCAGATTTGCGCTTCTGGATAATCTTTTTTGAGTAGGCGAAACATCTCTTTGCTTACGCACATTGTGGCTCTTGCTTGTGGAAGATCATTCTTGTTTCTTGGGTAGTCACGCCATCCACGAAAGCCAACAACAAGTTTGTGACTCCGTAAGATCATGCCTCTTATGATTGGGCTTGGAATCGCATGGAAGACGCTCCAGTTAAGGCAACAGAATACGTCACACCAGTGGAGATGTTCTGGTCTAACCTCACTCCAACGCTTATGCTGAACATTCAATGATGTGTAGCGTTCTATTGCTGTTGCTAAGAAGTCGAAGCCCCAACCATACTCATCAATAACGATAAATACCCTTACCATGATAGAACATTGTATGAGTGAGCCTAAGAAAAAGATTAGGGTAGTCGCCACTTTTCCAGTCAATCTAGGCGAGTGGAAAGACAGCATACATAACATTCTAAAGAAGGATAGATACAAACACCTTTATCCAATGCACTTTATGGAAGCAATTTTCAACCCCAAAGACTTTGTAGAACCAAATCAGCAGTTGTATGGAAAAATCCTAGCTGAAGTTCATGAGGCAATCGGAAACCACACAAGCAGTTTAATGGCTGGCTTTACTCATGGAGATGCTGAAACACGTGAAGCCACACAAATTGTTACTTCATCAATAACATGGCAACTCTTAGAGTCAAACTGGTTCAAAATCAAGTATCATGACAAGCCTGTGCTGTTTTGGTTGTATGCGGGTAGTAATGGTGGAAAATGTATGATAGCGTTCTGCACATTCATGTTGGGAGTAGAAGTTGAGGATGCTCCTCAATGAGTTCACTAGGCTTCATCAAGAATTTGTTAAAAAACACGGTATAGAAGAATGGTTTTTAAGGGTTCCAGCACACACAGCAGACTGCACAGGTCAACGTGGACAATGGCTACTAAAGCAACTTCCCAAAATCTACAAACCAAACATGAAGGTCATAGACTTATGTGGTGGACATGGAGAATACGGCGCCTACCTTCAAGCAGTGGAAGGCTACAAGTTTGATTATACATGCCTAGACAACAATGAAAAACGTATAGCAGTAGCACCAGAATACTTCAACCTCTTTGGTTTAGAAGGAAAGTTCATAGTCCATGACGTAAATAATCTCTTGCCTTTTTCAGAGGAAACGTTTGACCTAGCCTTGTGCTTCGCATGGTGTCAAAACCAGATAAATTGTTACCAATTTTTCCGAGAAACTCATAGAATCTTAAAGCCAGACGGTAGTTTTATGATGAACATGTGTAGTCTAGCAGGGTTCAAACCCCCTTACGTTATTGCCTATGCCAAAAGTGACTTGAAGGCTCTATTAGAAACATGTAGGTTCCCTACAATCCTTATAGATGAGATTTGTCAAGGTCTTGAATATGGTGTATGGGCTATGAAGGTTTAAGCATGTGGCGGGAATACTGGAACAAACCAAAAGAAGGCTACCCCTCAAAAGCTGAGCAGTTAGAGAAGGAAGAGTGGAAGCGTAAAGGCAAACTAGAAGATGAAAAATTCATAGTTTCTCAAGTGCCTAAAACACAGATTCTAGTTGATGTTGGTTGTGGGTCAGCACGGTTTCAACCACACCTAAAAGACAAGACCGCATGGTATATTGGATGTGATTTCAGCAGAGAAATGTTACGTTTAGCCAAACAGAAAGGTGACATAGACTTGGTGCGATGTGACGCTGAGAGGTTGCCATTCAGAGAGTTTAAGGGAGTTGCCATCTGCATAGATGTGCTTCGCCATTTACCTTCATTAAAAGGGTATGGAGTCATAAGAGAACTCTTACGCACAGCAGAAATCATAATGTTCAACATAACAGAAGCAGATAAGGCTCAACTTTACGGAGACAAGCACCACAGAAACCCAAATCAGATAGCGGATCATCCCTTCACACTTCAAGAGATGAGGGCGGTTTTAACTGATTGCTGTAAATCCAGAGTGCTTAACTATGTCCGAATGCCGCCTCAACCACCCTATAAAGAATGGAATAGGTTACTTATTTCTGTTGACAAATCCACTGATAAGTAGCCTCTAAGCCTTTGTCAAGATTCCATTTTGGAGTCCAACCCAAAAGTTTCTGAGCCTTCTCAATGGATACTGCTTCATGAAAGATTTGACCGTGCCTATCTTCAATATGCCGTATAGGTGGAGCGAAACCTACAACTCTGCAACAATTATGGGCTAAGTCTAAGATTGAAGTCTCCTCGGTTCCTGCTACATTAAAGGTTTGATTCAAAGGCTTATCCACGCATTTTAGCAGAGCATCAACAACATCGTCAATGTAGGTGAAGGTGCGTGTCTGCTTTCCAGAACCATGAATTAGTAATGGCTTATTGTTTTTGGCACATTCTAGAAAGATGTAGATTGCTAACTCTTTTCTCATGTTGGGACCATAAAAGGTGCTTGGTCGAAGGATGTTATAGTTTAATCCATCATTCACGTGATAGGCTTCTACAATCTGTTCTGCTGCGAGTTTACTGTAAGCGTAAATTTCAGTTGGATGCTTAGGCGATTCCTCATCTGAAACTGATACACCATTGTTCCCATATACGCATCCAGTGCTGATGAAGTTCAAAGGAACATTATGTTTACTACATGCCTCAGCTACTGATGCGGTTCCCATAATGTTGATGTCTAATGTTTCATAGGGATGTAAACGTGCATAGTTAAGGTCTGCTACAGCAGCAAAATGAAAAACACAGTCACAACCATTAACTGAAGCAGAAACTTTCTCTCTATCTCTAATGTCTTCTGGAAGATCATACCCAACAACCTCGTAACTGTGTTGAAGTAGTAGTTTAGAAAAGGCGTTTCCTAAGAAGCCTTTGAATCCAGTGACAAACACTTTCATGTTTTTAACCTAATGGGCTAATAGTAGTAATAAGCCCATAAATCACAGCCACAATAGTTAGCCATCAAGACTAAGGCGTTGTTGTTTAAGCCCTTCTGCAACCAACGTAGATAGACATTGTAACATTCATTCTGTCTACTTAGACTCGTGAAGTTTCGGCATACCCGACAGAACTCACGTCCAGCATCCAAATAAAACGGAATCTCATTTGTGCTGATCCCAAAAGGCTCAAGAATCTGAGTTTTAAAGTATTCCTCTGCTGGAACCAATATTTCTTGCATAGTCTGATGTAAATTTTTAGGGTATCCCACAGCATTTATTCCCAAAGCATCAAAACGAGTCTCAGCAACCGACCCATCAACCTTAGCCTCATACTTCTTTCTTCGCCAATACTGATTTCTTCCTACACGAGCAGCCAACAGAGTCACCACTCATAGAGTAGAGAGAAAAAAAAGGATAAAGGTTGTGGTAGTTGGTTAGGTGCCTTAAGTGGCTGGATACTTTGTTAGGTCTGTGCCACATAGGGTTGCGATGCTGGTGAGAACCGCTGCGTTCAAGCCTCTGTTTAGCCAAACAAGATATTTGTAGTAGACTTCGTTGATTCTTGTGGCTTCTAGGTGGATTTTTCCGATCTTGTAGCATTGGCGGGCAAAGTCAAGATACATGGGTATGTAGATAACGGAGATTCCTTGCTCTTCCAGAATGATTTTGGCTTTCCTCTCTACTTCGGATAGTTCGGCGAACATTGAGGCTTCTTGCTCAACCATGCCGTCTCGTTGAGCAGCAAATCGGGCGCTTATCACTGTCGCATCCATTTTGGCGTCATACTTGCGGGTTCTAAAGACTGGGTGACGGGTCATGTTTTATTCCTTCTGAATTGTAGTCGTGTTCAACAAATTTAAGTCTTACGATAAAAGATAAGGTATGATAGTTAGGTGTGGGCACTTCAGAGATTTCCTAAATGATTTTCTCTACCTTTTTCCTTGATTTGCAGACAATCATAAAGAGTTTCCACAACTTAGACATGTAGCCTTGCATACTCATAATCCTCGATTCAACCTCTAAACTGTCTACTGAGAACTTGTCTAACTGAATTACTGTGTCAATCGCCATGAGGGCTAATCGCTCAAGCAATAAGGGTATCTGATCCTCTGCTTCTTTGCGTGTAAGAGGCATAACCTAAAATCTACTGTTACGGTGATTTATGTATTATCACCATATTGTCTATAAGATCAAGAATAGTTGGGTTTAAACCTCTTCGTTCCCATCTGTCCCTTAGAATCTGATGCTCACGAATTAAGTCAACCATCCATGTTAATTCTTTCTGAGTGCGGTCAAGTTCTCTTGCATAAGCCATGTATGAAGGATGAAAGTCGCTATAAACACCTTGTTCATTGAGTAGTGTTGACATTTTCTCGTCAAAAAAACATAGCCTTCCTTGAGCGACTGAGGCGTTTAATTGAGTGGTTGCTTCTATGCGTCTGATTAGTTTTGTGAGGCGAACATGACTGAGTTTACGCTTATACTTTTTTATGGCTTCTTCAAGCCAATCAGGATCGGGAAATGGTGAGGACATTTTTGGATCTACTCTGCTCTCTTTTCTTCAACTAATGTTAGGTATGTTTCTTTATACGAGTTTGCTGTGTTCAAGTAGGCTTGCCACTCGTTATAGGCTCTAAGAAGCTCTCTGTATGCGGTTTCGGAGTAGGCGACTAGGTTGGCTAAGTTTTCTATCTCTTCTTGAGGAACATCGTTTAAGGTATATTTGATCTTGACCGTGCCAGTTTCAGCAGTTTTGCCATAGGGATAATCATAATGGAAAGTTGGCAAAGGCTCAGCAATTTTAACATCTACTTCTATGACTTCACACTTGAGAACACCATAAATCTCAGTTGGGTAGATTAGCCATTGATGAACCTTAACACACTTCCAATCCTCAGACTTCATTGAAGTTCCACTCCCATTTTCTGAAGCATAACCAACATCCATTTAAGGCGAAACTTAGTAATAGGTTTACAGTTATCAGCGTAGAGTAGAAGTAAGATAGCATCTCGAATCTTCATTTTCTCACTCTATTATGAAATACCAATGCGCCGCCAACTCACCAAGCGGAAGCCTCTTACCCTTCTCCGTGTTATCATCTGTCTGAGGGAACCAGAGGTTACGTTTTCTGAACATCCTCTTAGTGGTGTTGATTATGGCTTCTTTAATGGGGGGTAAGGGTTCCATTTGATGTTGACGATAAACTACTACTTTAGGTTGAAAACCGTCTTTAGTGGGTTTGTCGCCTAAACTGTCTGCTATGACACATAAGCCATCACTGTAATGAATCTTCTGTTCTGATGTGCCCTCTAACTTTGCTGATTCAACGATCTTACAGAGGTCACACATCGGTTTTTCTCTCCTCTAAAGGTGAAATTCAATTATTACGCTATCTGGGAAACGTTTTGATCTTGTAGCGTTCTTAATGTATTTGCTGACTATGTTTATGCTTTTTTCGTGAGTGTATATTGAGGCTACAAAAAGATCATCTTGCCAAACCTCTATTACTTGACGGTCTCCATCAATTTCCTTAGAAAGCCTGAATTGTAGCATGTTAGGGTTCTCCTCTTTCATGTAGTTTGATTAAGTCTCTGATAGCGTTTCTTATGGCTTCTGCACGGTTAGGATAAAGTTTTTGCTTCACCAATAGGTCTAAGGCTTTCAAGTAGTATTCTGGAACAAACAGAGTAATCAACTTCATAACATCAACTATATTCTAACCTAATATATAGGGGTAGTGGTAAAAGAAAAAAGTTAGGGTTTTTTGATTAAGTCGTGTATGTTTTCTCTGCCTGTCATATCTGCGATCTGTGCCAATGATATTGCCAAGTGAACCCAAACGCATTTTTGGAGTTTCCGATTAAACCACCAGCACCGTTCCTTTTCACAATCGTTCCATTCGTCTTCTTTTGCGGTTGCTATGCTCAACAGAGGACAAATCTTAGGCGGTTCCTCAACTTTCTCTTCACGCTTACTCATAACATCACCTCACTTTATTCTTCGATTCTTTAGGTGTGACTTTCTCAACTATCGCATAGACAATATACCATACGTTAGGCGCAGTCTGGAATCTTCCTATCTCTACTTTATTAACAACCGTTCCTTCAAACTTGAGTTCCATCTTTTCTCACCTCACTTCTTTTCCGTTTTTGACATCTTGCTCAACCTTCCAAATCAACCTATGCACCGTATCCAAGTCTCGAACATACGCTATAGCCTTCCTCATATCCTTCTCTGAAACTGCTGTAACTATAGCCTGCGCCAATGTTGACCGCATTTGTTCCAAACTCGCCAACAACACCGATTTACTCAAGCGCTGTAGAACTTGGCTCTGCACTTTTAGACACCTCTCACATGAGCAGTTAAGACTTCAATGTCAAGTCGCATATCCTTAAGCGCTGATCTCCCCTTTTCTGTAATGTGATATTGTTTCTGTGGGCGAGCATTTTCTAGGTTCCAACTGCTAACGACAAAACCCTTCTTTTCCAGATCAGCAAGCACTGGGTAAAGCGTGCTGGGACCTATCAAAGTTCCGAAATGCTCTTTTATGTAGAGTATGAGACTGTAGCCATGATTAGGTTCTTCACTGATCGCCTCAAGAATCACAGCATCAAGTAGGCTTCTCAATGTTTTCTTGTAGAAATCACTCATCATTCAGAACGCCCCCAACATGACAAGCCAAACAGCAACGACTCCGACAACAAAGACCACTCCCAGAAGGAAGCAGCCAAACGCAACCTTAACACCATTCATTTGAAAGCCTCCATCATCTCTTTTTGACAAGTCAAACAAAGCTCCTTAGTCAAATGCTCGTAGCGTTCACAACTGATCTGATCGCCTTTCAGACTACAGCAGCAGGCAGGGAACACACCAAAGTTTTGAATCAGAAGATGTCTAGCGATCTGTCTCTGAGCGCTATTGCCTGATTTTACCCTTCCAAATATGCTTGTCATCTTACGACACCTACTTACATATATCGTAAGTCGTAATATATAAACGTTGTTGAACACACCTTCCAACAAACCACAAACCAAAAACACATATAGATGTACATCGCAAACACTAACTGAGTGAGTGCTAGCGTAAGTTTTGAAAGCCTTTCTCCTTTCTCTCTTACGACACCACTAGCACCACTCACAACCAGAAACAAAGAATATAAGCAATAAAAACAACATTAACATTGTCGAGGGCAATCCCTTCGAGGATTGATAAACGACCTAAAGAACCTATGCCAATACATCACAGGTTAACATGTAAAGGCTTAACGGTTCCCCCCGACTTAAGCACCACTCACCACAACAAGAGATGACAAACATGAATAAAACACCAAAAACATGGGTCACACACTTCGAACTAGACCTCTCAGAACAAATGTTCAAAAGGGTTCAGAAGTATAGGTTCTTCAAATTGGGAAAGAAGAAACGCACAATAGAAAGAACCCTCTACTCCCTAATCAATCAAGCACTCAAACACAACGGATACTAAAAACTGAATCACATCAAACACAAGTCCACTGCAAAAAAAACTTTACGAGGGCGCATTTCTGAGAACCACATCAAACACAACAGACCTAGAACTAGAACAATCTACCATACATCTTTTTAAAGCACGAAAACAACCACAACAACAAGGAAGAAACAAAATGACAGAAGAAAAAGAACCCCTACCATTCTGCCCATTCACAAAAACAAAATGTAGAAAAGACTGCATATTCCTAACCTACATACCAGAACACAAAACACAAACATGCTTGATACACGAATGGCTAAACTACCACCAACACACATAACCAACCACCAACAACAACAAAATAAGCCATCGACTTCTAACCTATTAGGAAGATACTCCGCAACGTTGAGGGCTCTGCTTTTTCCAGAACTATCCTTCTCGCAAATTCTTCAGCAACCAACTTGACGAACTGTTCAACTGTTCTACACAAATCCAAGTCTGAAAACTTGTCAAAAAACCAATCTCTAAAATAGTTCACAAACCAGACCATAAAAACTCTACTGCACAACTGTTCAACTGCTCTACACTTCCGAATGGGTTAAGGTCAGCGTTAGAGACAATTTGAGAGACAACACGAAAGAGTGAACATAGAGATTAAAGGACAAACCACAGTGACACTCGCCCTGACACAAAGATTAAACCACACTAAGCAACGATGATGGCGCAAAATTCTATTAACGCTATCTAACCAAACATTTTTCATCTTACGATTATATATTGATGGGGTGTTTTTGGTGGGGTGTAGGTATTGGGTTAGTTGTGTGTGTTTGGTATTCCTGGACCAGTGGGATCTTTTGTCGTGTCTTGCTTTTTCCATTGGTAGGTTGAATTGATCGTTGTAGTCTATTTTTGCTTTTCTCTCAACATATCTTCCGTTTTGGTTGCGTCTATAAACGAAGTTTTCATCCTCGATTTTTTCACCTGGACATTTTAGTTTCTCGCTTAGTCCAGGATGCAATCTTTTAAAGTCTTCCCATGTGCAAAAGTCTATCCAATACGAGTATTTAGAATGTCGCCATTCTGGGGGATCTGTGTAACCACATTTTGGACATATCCTCATCTTCTCACTCCCCTTATAGTTGTTTTTCCTTGTCAGATTTTCTGTCAGAAAAATGGGGGTTTAGATTTTTCCGCCTTCAGGCGTTGGAGTGCCTGTTATGCTCCAGTCGACTTGCTCTATGTTGTCAGCAGTTTTGACCTCTTGAAGTTTCTGGAGTATGGTATCTCTGACAGTGTTCTTTTTGGCTGTGCCTTTAATCTTAATTGAAACAGTCATCACATAACTAAATTCTTGTGTTGCCACATTATCACCTATGGGAACGCTACTAAGGTTATGCCCATGAGGGCGGCGATGGCTATTAAGTGTGTTGGATTGCAGCCTCTTCTCAGCCATTTGCTAGCGACTAATTCTGCCTCCATCCGTAGGGTTTCACCTGTGAACATGCGACTCTTAGCCCACAATTCTTGTGCAAAGTTCATGTAGTGATGTTGCTGTATAGTATACATGCCTAATGGTTCCAGATAGTCTTTGACTTTCATTTCAATGTGTTCTTGAATGGCGTAGACCACGTTGACTTGTTCAACCATGAAAGGCTTATACTCTGTGATTCTTTGGTTGACAACTGACCCATCCCATTTAGCGTTGAATTTATTGGTGCGGGTTGATGCTGATCTCACCATAAGGTTTCCTCTCAAATAAGATGGGGGGAACTCTTATAAAAACAGTGGGGAACAACTATTAACTTATTCCTAGCACATCTCCTTTGATTATCCATAACCAATGAGTTTCCCCTTCTATCTTAACTTCTTGCGAAATCACTTCTCCAAGTGCCACAACTTGTTTGCCTAGAAGCTCTGGATATTTATACTTAAGTTTTATTATGATTCCCTTAGTATAAGCATTGTCTTGATAAACTGCAAAGTAATAGTCTGTATCACTTATTGGAATCCAAAGAATCATTGTAGTATCATCTGTGCAAATAACTATTGGAATTAGAATAGTTATTGATTCAAACTCTTTGGTGTCACCAAGCCAACCCGTAACATTAATATGTTTACCAGCATAATTTTCTGGATGCCCAACCAAGTCATGTATATCAACTCGCATATACTGTGTCAATGGCAAATTCTTAAGAAAGAATCCTATAGCAACAATTAAAACCACCAAAAGTATACTCACTAAACAAGTAGACTTGTTCATTTCTCTCCCAACCAACTAAGAAAGAACAGAACGCAGCCCACGACAATTATGATGATGCTCCATCGAAACCCATCTATGAAACAGTGTAGTTTAAAGTCTGGGTCTGGAAAAATCATCCATGAGATTACGCCTTCTGGTTTAGGCGGCGGAGTCCATTCTGAGTATAACGCTATGACGCCTGATAGAATGGTGTGTGATATGCCAAGTATGATAATGGTAACCCCAAGTATTTTTATGATTTCCTTTTTATTCAAGTTGTAGCCTCATACCACGACCACTCATTAAAGACTCGCCCTAAGACTCGCTTTGCCTCATCATAGCCCCCACGAAATCCTTTTCCACTCCCAGGTGTCATCTTCTCGCCTCAAGCTTAAGTTAATACAACCTTTCTGTTAAAGCCCATGTGCCTGCATGTCCATTATTGATGTAACACTCATACCAATAGGAAGCGAAGATGCGCACTTGATACTTCATGACACTGACTGGAGTTATGCTATCCCAGTTATAAGTTACTCCGTTTAACTGGAACTGCATGTTCTGAAACTCACCGTTAAGCGTGTTGTTATAGCTGACGCTTTCACCTATTCCTTCGTAACCGTGTGGAATTGGGTTGCTTGTTCGCCAAACCCCTTCTCTTTTACCATTAATCTGGATATAGTAGATGCAATCGTTTAGTCTCTCCAAAGCAAACGTGTATGCTTCGCTTGGGAGACATTCAAACATCACCCAAAGATAGTAATACTGTCCTCCAATGAATCCGTCAGTGTAAACATAACATCCCGATGTGTTATGATAGATTCCGACTGCGATGAAATCGGACTGACATCCAATGCCTATGAAGAAATCGATGAACTCTTCACAGACTTTGTTGTCATCAACTTTGATAGTGCCGATTAACATATCCGTATATCCGATTCTTGCTATCGCTCCACTGTAGAACTGAATGTATTCTTCAGAAATTGTAAAATTTAGATCGACATCAAGTAGTGGCTTGGTGATCTGCTGATCTACGTCTGTTTCAACATATCGAGAGTCACGCAAAATCTCTGGTGATGTAACAACTCTAGGAATCAGCATTAATGTTAAGATTATGATGAGGGTTAGGGGACTAGACTGCGAAAAGAGATTGGAGAGAGGTGTTCTGCGAGACTTACGCAGTGCCAAAAGCATCTAGCCCCTAACCTATCTCACTCTGCTAGTGTGACTATAAGGATTTTCTGAACCGTGTTTACGTTAATGGCAACCTTCAGTTTTTCGCCACGCTTCAAATCAGAAAATGGAAATTGACTGTCACGAGCCAAATCAGTAGTAATGTAGAGTATCCATTTGTCATCTTTCCTATGAAATAACGTGCCTTCCTTACTCAAAACCATTTACCGACTCACCAACCTAACACACTTCACAATCAACGCAGAAACACCAATACCAGTAAACAACCCAACAATCCAACCCAAAACCAACTGAGGATGAGAACTAATAAACTCCTCAATCATACGCTATTCTTCCTCTTTAACCTCAATATATGATACTCCCAATTCGATTCCTAATATGGCTCCGCAAAAAGGACAAGTATATTCTCGCCAATTAGGCACTCCCTCAAACTCCTCTGTTTCTCCTAGAATGTCCTCGTCTAACTTTTGCAGTTCCTTCCTACACTTTGGGCATACTGTCATTTCGTCAACTCCTCAAGTTCCTTAATCGTCTTAGAAACAAGCGCCTCAACATCAGCCCTAAAAGTATTCAAGATATGCCGAGCCTGATCCTTCGCAACCTTAATCGGTTTTGACCCCTTGCCTTCCAGTGGAACCTCAAAATGCGCCTTTATCCCAGCCGCTTTATTTCCCCGAATGTAATCACCACCCAAACTATGAACTACAGCAAGAATGTCACGAAAAGCAGTGTCACCTAAATACGCCTTAGGTGTCAAAACAACGATACCATCCTTCTCAGCAAACTCCAAAAAATCCTCAACACCAACCTCAAACTCCTTCTTAACATCCTCAAGAGTTTTAGGCTTACCCTTACTTTCACTCAACTCTCTCACTCCTTCTCAGAGCATAATGGGCAAGTTAGAAGTTCAGCCTCAATCCATGCTTTACCAGTGTATCTTGAGATTCTCCAAACTGAACCACAGTTCAAACAACGTTTCAATTGAAAATCAGCATTTGTAGGCATTAAGCCACCTACAAAACCCTTAGTTAAACACTTATTTAAACTTTCCTTCCAACAAAAAATTAAACAAACCCACAAAATCCACAAACAAAAAAACATAAAAACGTATCTAAGTAACTAATCAACATGAACATCAAAAAACTTTTACAAACAGCAAGAGAAATTTGGGGCGACGAAAAACTAACCCTGCCTGAAATCATTATCAGACTAGGAAAAGTCTATGGGGACCTCTGCCGCTACGCAAGAAATGCACCAAAAGACACACAAACACACACAGACATGGAACTAAAGAAAGAACTAGGAAACATCATCTTCTCAACAATCAGATGGATTAACGACTTAGGATTCAACCCCGAAGACTGCATCAAACTAGCAATCAAAACCCAAATAAAATACACAATAGAAAACCCAACCCAACCCACCACATAGTTCCAACCAACCAAACAAAAGGTGTCGTAAGATGCAAGAAACAAGTCTACCAAAGTCGTACTGTCATATGTCATATTCCAATTTAGTGAAGTGTGGCAAACACCCTCATCAAATAGTATGCTTAGTAGGAACAACAAGATCAGAATGGCAAGACCAATACAAGAGAGTAAACCGTGAACTATGCCTAAGAGGATACTTAGTTGTGACGGTCAGTCTATTCAAAACAGATGTTCCAAACATTGAAGATTACCGAGACCTTTTAGAGAGCATACACTTTCAGAAGATAAGGCTTGCTGATGCTGTGGTTCTCATTCATAAAGATGCTATCGGAACACATACAGCATTAGAACTCAAGTATTGTCAGAAAATAGGTAAGAGAACTATCACTTTTGAGAATGTTGACCAGTGCGACAGAGAACTCCAGAGGAAATGAAGGGGTGGGTCATAAATGGCTACAGTAGTCACCTACTCAAAACGCTCTTTCTCAGCATCCTTCAAAGCAGATCCTGAAATTTGGAGTGGGTTTAAAGGAGACTGCAAACTCTTAGGAGTCTCAATATGCTCTGTGTTAGAGGCTCTAATTGTGGCTTGGAGAGAAGGACAGAAAGCGACAGCAACAGTGATTAAACCAGTAGTCATAAACCAAAACTTTCAATACACAGTGGAACGACCTCGTAGAAAACCACAAATACAACCATGTGTTCCAGACCCTTACCTATGCGCTGAAAAATGCGCCACAGCCTTTAAAAAAAGATTTGAGGGAGGTGAAAACCGATGAAACGAACAGACTTCCAATTCTTCGTGACAGCACACAAAACCACAGAAACAGACAAAGGCAACACCTACACCTTAGAACTCAAGACTGGTGGCGGACACAAGATCATATTCAAAGGCGGCAGCAAAGATCTCTTTGAAGGATTCCCAATAGGCTTAGCAGTAGGCGTAAAACTCTTTAACCCACAAACCACACTAGGAGAACTCAAAGGAAGTGAAAACGTGTCTGAAGAAGAACCCGAAGAAGGAGAACCCACAAAAGAAGAAATCGAAGAAGAACAACCAACAATAGAATGAATCACTGCTTAAGAGACAAAACACCTACCTTAAACCACTATAAAACCCCTACTCTTTTTATTTTCATGTCTTCTATACGAAAGATTCATAAGGCTTAAATGTAATTAGGTTGAAAAAGGAAGGTTAAAACCATGTCTGAAAGAGGACGTGAAAAGTTGGGTATAAGCAACATTTTCAAGGTGGCTAAGTCTGGAAAAACCCTTTACATAGACATTACTAGAGTGGCGAAAATGCTGGGGTTAAAGAAAGGCGACAAACTCAGTGTGGAGATCAAAGAGAAAATCTTAGACACCTATAGGGATTAGGGTTGATAACACAATGAGAGTCTTCCATATTCTTTCAGATGGAAAAACGGTGAAAGAAATTTCGTTGGACACCCTCAAAAAACTCCCTACCTCTAAAAGAAAGAACCAAACCTTTCTATATATCTGGGACTCTGAAATCTGTATCTGTAGTTATGACCACTTTGTCTTCATTGCCAAAAGACGACAGTTAGAGGAAGTTTTGAAGGAGTGCTGGAAGGATTAGAGATGAAGCGGTTTAAGATTGAGTTACAAAGACATGGCACATATGGCACAGTAATCTACTATCACGAAGTCAACACCACAGGTCAAGCAAACGCTCACGCCATCAAAACATGTATTTCGTTAGGAAAGACAGAGAGAATTGCTGGATGCTTTTGGTCAGTTCATCACATAACTGAACAAGAGGTTCAAAAGAAGAAGAGTTCCATTTGGAAGTGGCTCCTAAAAAGATAGAAGGCTAAGTAAATGAGTAAGACTGTTGCTGAGGTAATGCTTGAGCAGTGCGGCAAAATCGCAAGCGCCTTAGATCAACTACAGAAAGTCGGGTTGCCTCGTGACATCATCATCCTCTGCATTCAGAAGAAAACTAGGCTGCCACAACGAGACATAATAGCAGTGCTTGACGCCTTAAAGGATTTTCAGAAACAAATTAAGGTCCAGACCCAATAGTGATGTTATGATTAGTCAGAACTTGCGTGTTTTGAAGGGTAAACCAATTTGTTTGGAGTGTTGTTACTCTTCTACTAGAAAGATAAAGAAGCATATACCCTTAGAAGAGGTAGCCTCACATCTGACAGGCGCTAAATTGTATAGGTGTTCTAAATGCGGAAAACTCTACATAAAACGACAAAGAAGGGCAAGCAAGAGTTAAGCGTTCAAGATGTGAAGGCTCAACTACGGAAACTCTTGAAGTATCAGAACGATCAGAACCTTCTGGAAGGGTTGATTTGTGCTACTGAACTATGTGCGTGGTGTCTAGGAAAAGAAATAAAAATAGTGGTTATTCAGACTTAGACTCAGATTTTGTGGCTCTGCCTACACCTACACCAACAAACGCTGCCAACGCCGCTACTATCGTGTTGATTAGTCCCCCATCATTCCCTGTTAACATAGCGCCTATTGCGATTGCAGCCAAAGACCCTGTGACAGTGCAACAAACAATGGTTTCATCCTTAACCATGCAATCACCTCTCTTTCTAGTAATACCCATAATACCCTTGAGCCTTTAAAAGCTCTACCATCAAATTCGCTTTTTCCTCTCGTATGCCTAAGTCTAAGAAATCTTCTAGCAACTCTTCTTCTGTTATGACAGCAGTTTTATAATACCAACTGTAAATGTCTATTTTTTCTTCCATCAACTCGTCTTCATAGTTCAGTTCTGCCTCTTCTGTGAGTAGGGTCTTTTCTGTGTCTTGAATGTAGCCACCACCCACATATTCTTGTAACGCCGCTTCTAGTTGAGTTGGTGTAGCCCATCCAAGCCGATACCGTTTAACCCAAATAGTGATCTGTCGCCTAATTTCATCTCTGAGAGGACGTATCTTTAGCATGGCAACAATCTTGCTTATGTCATTATCCCGTAAGCCTCTTTCCTTCAAAATCTTTGTAGCCCAAGGAATACTGATCTCAACGTAGTCAGCGATTCTAGTTAAGTCATACACTGTTGGAATATAGTAACTGTTCTCTACAAGTTTACTGTGCCATTTAGGATTAAAGTCTGCAGCAAGAAATAAATCATCCCTTTCAGCAGTGGTTATCAACCCTTTCTGACACATGTAGAATGCTTCTCGGTAGGATGGTAGTCTCTCCCACAAACTATCGAGAAGATCTGCTGAGCCATTTGTCCACTCATTCATGGAAACATAGTTTTCGTAGGCTTTCTGATCTATCACTCCACGCATCTTGAGAGTGTGGGCTGCATGTGCATTGGGAATATGCTCATAGAGGCTTGGCAATATCTTTCGATAGGTTTCCATAAAACCTTGTGCCTTAAACAGTTTAGTCATGGTGGCGCTGTCTATTTTGCCACGTCTCATTAACCTGAATGCGTCTCGTCCATAGGGTAAACGTTGATAGATCGCCCAGAGCCTAGCGGCGCTTCCACTCTCCCATTCATCAGCCTCAACATACGAGTCAAACTGCTCCTCTGAAATGGCTTCACGCATAAACATGTTAAAGGCATCGTGAGCGTTAGGCAACCTTTCATAGAGCATGGGTAAAAGTTTTTGAGAGGCTAACAGAAACCCATTTGCTCTCATAAAATACTTGAAAACGTCTTCATTGATTTTTCCACGTCTAAGCAAACGAAAACCGTCTCTAGCAGAAGGCAAACTAGAAAATATTGTGTCTAGTTTTTCATGCCACTCTTCCTTCCATGCGTTAGCGTAATACTTCTTATGCACCTCTTCTAGGGGTAGAACCCCTCGTAGAAACATTTTAAAGGCTGTACGATCAGAGGGTAATTTGTATAGGGCTTTCTCAAGCAACGTGACATTAGTTTTATCCCAGCCTTCATAGGATGCGTATTCTTCAAACTTGGGTAAGGTGATGTTGCCTCGTGTGTAGAGTGTCCACGCTAATCTTGTGTCTGGAATAGTTGGTGTGTATTCTCTTAGCCAATGCCTACGCATACGTGGCATGATGCTTGCTTGCCACTGCAAATCATTATAGGCTCTGAGCATGGGTTCAGGATTATAGAATTTTTCAGTTATGGCTCCGTAGCCTGCCCAACCGTTTAGGCTTCCTATCCAACCTGCTTCAGTGATGAACTCGTAGATTTCGCCTGTTCTTTTGAGAAGGAAATCCGCTAATTCTGGTAAACTTAAGGTTTTCGCTGAACTACATATACTTGAAGGGTAGTCTTGAATGTATTGACCCGGGTATGTTACTGTGGGAATTAGTCCAAATGCTTTGTGGGTTCTTGGTGTGTTTGTGATGTTTGCTAATAGGTTGTCTATCAAAGCTCTTTGTGCATCTTTTTGGAGAATCTCTATTATGAGTTGTCCAGCTGTTTGTGCTGCCCAGACTACACCGCTTGGAACTGAGGATTGAGGATGCTTAGTTGGTTCTTCGGATGGGAAACTCGCTCTCTCCGCCCATGCTTCTACTGCTGACATTGTTTATTTTCCCCTCTTTTTCTTTGGTGTTCCAACACGATAGAACCTTAGTTTTGCTGCCGCTTCTGCCGCTTCTTTTCTATGTTGTGTTTCTTTTGCTGCTTTCTCTGCTTCACTCATTCAACTACCCTCACTTCAACTTCCCTTAAATAATGCATACTCACCATCAAAGTTACTATCAACAATTATGTATTCTCCATCTGGAGTAAAAAGAGTTGTGTAAAATTTTGATAAATTCGTCCAAGATATAGGTGCTTGAGACAAGTCTATCGTCTGTAACAATGTTCCATTCTTAAAAATCTTTAATTTTGGAACTCCGCCCTCATTCACAACGTAACCCACATACTTTGAAAGGAGACTACGATTAGTGACACCTTCTGGAAAGAACTCTAAAGTGCTGGTTTCTGAAATTATGGCACCAGTTGTAAGATCAACTTTTTGACTGCGGTAATCTTCGTGGGTGATAACCTCTATGAAATTGTTTGTTTTGTCTAAGGTTAGGAGACGGGGTATTCCAAGAAACACTTCAGCAAGGTAACTATGCTTCCACTGGTAACTATATGAAGAGTAGTTACCCTCTAAACATGCTTTTACTTCTGTGCATGAAACCACTATGCCAGCACACACCTCAGATACTGCTTGCACTTGCTCTAACACATCCTTGTCTTTTCCCCTTAAAACGTATTCTGCTATGAGGCTGTCCTTTTCCTTCTGTAAGGTTTCGCTAGTGAAAGTGAGATATAACTCTACCATGCGTTTCATGAAGCCTAAATAATACTGCCATTCATCCGTTGGCACTCCCAACGATTGAAGCAAAGCCATAGTGGGTTCTTCACACAAGACACATGGCGGTAACTCTTCCTCTAACAAGTCACTCATGCGTGGCAGATAGATTTTGAAGCGTCTAGGAATAACATGATGGTCATATTTTTTGACTCTACGCACTCTTCTATGACTGAAACTTTTTCGGGCTACACCACGTTTCCTAACCATTTTGTTTCTTAACCATTCAGTATATGCGCTAAGGGTTTTGAAGGATGCAGCCCAGCCTTCAATGCTGGTGCTGGAACAGTGTAATCAACCACTAAGTAAGGGGGATGAGTTCCATTCCAAGCATGCAAAATAATGTATTCATCTGTCGTTGGTTTAGTGCCTTCACGATCAGTTATGAAACGGAACTGTGTGCGTCCCATTAGGTTGATGCTTCCCGTTAAGACACTGTGACTGTAATAAGTGTCTAAGGCTTTTCCAGCAGTGTTAAAGAAAACGCCTTCATCAACGGCGCAGTCGGTCCAATCTAAAGTCGCAGTATTAGTCCATTGATCTTGCCCAGAGTAGAAATGCATGTCAAAATCTACGGTGCTAAGATCGGAAACAATGGCTAAGTATAATGTGGCTGCTGTTACGGTTGCACCATCGGGAAGAGTAGACGTGTCAAAACTCTTGAAGCCTCTATAGAGACTGTAAAGATAAAAGTAAACGTGAAGTTGAACTTGTGTGCATCTAGCATAATAGGCGCTAAAGATTGCCTCTACACCAGACTGTAATAGATTAATTTCAGCAAGTGTCCACGCTACCCCAGTGAAGGGATTAGTCGCCCTCACATCAATTAGGTTCTGATAAGCGATTCCAACAGAGTTAGTGGCTCCAACATACTCGGTTCCATATGTTTTATATCTGTTACGCATAAACCTACCTCCACTTTCAGTTCTACACCTAGAGAAAAATTCAACATGGTCAAAAGTGTAGTCACCAAACATATCCATTAACTGAAAAAGATCTATTCGAGTTGGTGTGTATGCTCGGATATACGTTAAGTCTTCATCAGTTACTAGTTCATCAACTTCAAGATAGTGCGGGGTGACTGGTTCATCCCATTGTTGCTTATCTCCAGCAGCACCCGGAAGAAGAACGTCGCTGTCAAGACCCGCTTGACGTTGACCAACACCAGAAGCAACCCCCAGATTTTTACTCTCCGTTTCTGTTGGGGGGTAACTGTGACCGTAACGCCAAATATACCCAGAAATGTTTTCAGCGTAGAAAGTGCTTGTAGGGTCATTCAAAGGGTCTTGAAAAATGATGGCGCGACACTTCTTAGGGTTTTCACTATCATAGAAATGTATGCTAGTTCGAGTGCGTCTGAATGGAATCCACATCTTAGGCACCTCAAAACTAATGATGCCACACTTTAATCAAGACTTGCACATCGTTAAGGCGTAGGAAGTCAAAGTCAACATTAGCATCTTCAAATCTGAGGTTGTAAGTGGCGTTTCCATCCACTTCAGACTTGACATCATGGGCGTCATCGCCTCCTATGACATCACCAAACTCTCTAGTTGAGGCTGCCACAGTCCACATGTTGTCAGTTAATGGAATAGCGATTATATCATCTACTCCCCATGCTCCAGTAGATTTTTTGATTCTGATGTTTTGTGCGCCTTCAATAGCGTTGCTACCTCCTGCATTCGTGTTTTCTATGGCTCTGATTATGACAAAAACTAACACTTTGTCTAATGTTGCGCCTGCTGGGAGTCCAGAAATCACTACATCTGGAAGGTTAGTGTCTGCTGCTGCTGCTGGAAGGTCTATAACATCGTCTATGACTGAGAGGAAGATCATGGGAGATTTCATGCGGTCAAGTTTAGCCTCTAAATCGTCTATCAAATCCTTTAGTGCGTCTAGTCCAGAGGTTCCATCATCCAACTTAGCCTCTAACGCATCTATCAACGCTTTCAACGCTGCTAAACCATAAGTGCCATTGTCCAACTTGTCTTCAATATCTTGAAGCGTCACCAAGATTTGCTTCACCAAACCACATTTATAATCTGCGATGCTAATAACTTCATCCACTTCATGAGGGTCTAAGCCTCTGAGAATGAACTCGTTTCTGAGGCTAGTCCTCTCTTTCTTGTAGGTTTCACTGCTGAAATTCAAACATTTAACAAAGCATCTCCTACCTAAAGCAGCATACCAAACCCACTGATCTGTAGGGATTCCATCTGCTTGTAGTTCTGCATAGATTTGTTTCTCTAGTTCCTCTTGATTAGTCAACCACTCTTGAAGGATGTTAGCGCCAATAGGAACAGTCTTCTTGAACCATAAGGGAACAGTTTTAGAGCGATATGTCTCAGCATACTTTTTGATTCTACGCTCACTTGTGGCAGTGCGAGGCTTACTTTTCTTAACTGGCATACAAGTAGGCTAATAGGCTACAAGTTTAGAATAGACTTTACGGTAATCATAATCTAGCGATTTCTTGTATGCTTTCTCAGCCTTTTCACGACTTTCTCCTTCATCTTCCACTGCATGTTGCATAGCCTCAGCCAAATCATTAGGATCATAATCATAGAGTTGCGCTATAGCGCCATTATCCCATTCTTCCTCTCTTAACTCTTTAAAGGGAAACAGAAAAGCCTCTTTTTCATTGACAAGTTCATTCATGGCTGGAGCATCTAAACAGACTACAGTTTTCTTTGCTGCCATAGCCTCTAAGATGGGTTCACCAAAGCCTTCGAGCAGTGCTGGGTGAACGTAGATGTCGCATGAAACTGTTTTTTCTGCTATGGCACGGAAAGGCAACTTACCATACTGATCTTCAATGATTAGATTTGGAACCTTCTCAATGGTTGGCTCAAACTTAAGAGCCGTTTTAAGTCCAGTGTGTAAGATGAAGATGTATTTGTCTGGAATCTTCTTGTGTAAGATTTCAAGTGCTTTCTTGAGGTGTGGAAACCCTTTTCTATGTAGTGGATTCAAGTTGCTGAACAAAATCTTGCGGTTGGGATACTTCTCTCTCAACTGTCTTAGGCGCCCATACTTAGGGATGTCTTCAAACTTAAAGTCTTCATGGTTTACGCCGTGTGGAATCACATCAAACACAGATAAACCATTTCTTTGAAGGCATTTTCTACAAAATTCAGAGGGAACAACAATACGCATCTGCTGCATCACACCAAAAAGGTTCAAGTTTGTTTTAAATGGTCCGTCAACTGGACCGTAAAGTATGTGCGAGCGACTGAACCACGGCGCTAAAAGCCTACTAGCATCATAAACATATCTCATCCACAATGGCACGAGGGCTATGCCTTTATCATACCATTGTTTAGGGCGTTGAATAGCCTCGCTAGTGTTCATTAATTCAACTTCATAACCTGCTTCCACAGCCGCTTTCCTAATGAGAACTGCTTGATTCATAAAGGATGGCACATTCACCATAGTAATTAAGCCTAGTCTCATGGTTCATAACACCTATGTATCTGCAACCATTCATCTTCAGAGACTCTTCTAATTTGTCTTGCGGGAACTCCATAAACAACCGTGAAGGCTGGAACATCACGAGTGACAATGGCGCCAGCACCAACCACAGCCTCTTCTCCAATCTTAAGTGCTGGTAAAATGATGGCTCCACTAGCGATTCTTACACCCCTTTTAATTATTGGTCCTACAAGCCTCAACTCTTTCTTGATGCTAGTTCTCAAGTGTCTAGGATGAAACATTATGTTATCATTTGTGGTTACGACATGAGCGCCAAAGAATACGTAGTCTCCGATTATGGTGTTTGCTGTAACATGGCTTTGAGTTTGAATTAGACAGCCCATGCCAATTCTTGTGTTGTCTTCTACGCATACGTGTCTTCCAATAACTGTTTCATCTCCAATAATGCAGTTTTCACGGATACCCGCATAGTCTGCTATGACACAGTTTCTTCCGATGTAGCATCCGTTATAGATTGTGGCTCCCGTATAGATGCGGGTTCCTTTCCCTATTCTTGTGCGTCTAACTGCTGGATGACTCCCATCTTTTCCTATGACAACAAAATCTTCAAGTTCAACGTCAGCCTCAATTAATGGATCATTGTAGAGTCGAGCATACCAATGTTTCTCCATTTGAGGATGATCTTGCATTTCAGTTTTGCTCCTAACCTTTAATTATTGTGTCTTTTCATTATTTAAGTATGAAACTGTATCTTGTCATGGTTACGCTAAACTGTCTCAAGTATACTCAAATGACTTTAGGAAGCATCAAAAGTAAGATTCCACACAACATTATCATAGTAGACAACGCTTCAACGGATGGCACTCTCCAACTCCTAGATGACTTATCTAAATTTCCTAATCAAATTCATATTCGCAACAAACAACGCATCAGCCTAGCAAAAGCGTGGAACATGGGACTGAAAAGAGCGATACAAGACCCAGAGTTCAAATACGCTTTCGTCATAAACAACGACATAGTTTTTGAAGATTACTGCGTTGATGTTCTCGTTAAGTTTGTTGAGGAGCATCCCGAATATGTAATCGTGAGCGGGGTTGACAGAGTTCCACGTCAACCAGTAATAGATAAAGTTGTTGACCATGTATGCGATTTTTCAGCATGCTTGATAACTCGCACATGTATTGAGAAGATAGGGTTTTTTGACGAGAATTTTGAAGGCGCCTACTTTGAAGACAATGACTATCACACTAGAGTTTTTCGAGGTGGCTTGAAGAGTTGTATGGTTTTGGCTGCGGGGTTCAACCATTTTAAGAGTAGAACTATTAATGAAGGTATGACGCCTTTTGAACAGGGAACTCAACAAGTGTATTTTGAGCGTAACAGAGCCTACTTTAAAAGGAAATGGGGTTTTGTTCCTGCCTAAAGTTCAAGTGATCATGCCAAGTTTCAACCGTCCCCTCATGGTGCAACAAGCCATAAAAAGTGTTCAGCATCAGACTTCGAAGGATTGGCGCCTCTACATAATGGACAACAGCAGTGAACATCATTGGCAACGCATGAATCAAATATACATGCAATTCGTTAAGGATGACAGTCGCATAGTAGTGGATCATACGGTTGCTGAGGATAGGCTGAGGCTTGAGAAACATTACACTTGCATAGTCACTAACAAAGCCTTATTTGAACTGTCACAGAATGAACCCTACGTTGTTGTGACGTGTGACGACATAATAATAATGGAAGACAAGTTACAACTCCTAGCCAATTTCTTAGACACGCATCCACAAGCACAGGTAGTCTCTGGAATGCTACAGATCATTGGAGAATACGGAAGTGCAGTTGGCTTGTTAGGGGGCGCTAACTATTCTTGTGCTGCTAACATGATTGATTGGTGTCAACCCATGTTTAGACGAACACTCATAGAAGAAGTAGGCAAATTTGCAGAGCATACGGTTGTGAATGCTGATGCAGACTACTTCATCCGTATAAGTCAACTTGGGCATATAATGTATGGGATTCCTTTAGCGTTAGATCAAACACACATTAGATTCAGAATGACCAGAGCGAGTAAGGTTTTGGTTGAGAGAATGTTGAAGGGAGAGTTGATGGAATAGGCTAATACTGATAGTAAGCCCATAAATCACAGCCACAATAGTTAGCCATCAAGACAAGAGCGTTGTTGTTCAAGCCCTTCTGTAACCATCTTAGATAAGTGTTGTAACACTCATTCTGTCTACTTAGACTTATGAAGTTGCGACAGATACGACAGAACTCACGTCCAGCATCCAAATAAAACGGAATCTCATTCGTGCTAATCCCCAAAGGCTCAAGAATCTGAGTTTTAAAGTATTCCTCTGCCGGAACCAATATTCCCTGCATAGTCTCATGAAGGGTTTTTGCAGGAGTAGCGTAAGCATCAAACCTAGTTTCAGCAACCGACCCATCAATCTTAGCCTCATACTTCTTTCTTCGGAAATACTGATTTCTGCCAATTCTAGCAGCCAACCTAGTCACCACTCATAAGGATAAGAGAAAAAAAAGGATAAAGGTTGTGGTTGAAGATTCGCTGGCTTAACTGGCTGGGTAAGCGGTTAAGTCTGTGCCACATAGGGTTGCGATCTTGGTTAAGAGGGTGTTGTTCAAGCCTCGGTTAAGCCACACCAAATATTTGTAGTAGACTTCATTGGTGCGTGTGGCTTCTAGGTGTATCTTCCCTATCTTATAGCATTGTCGAGCAAAGTCCAGATACATAGGTATCTGAACGACAGAAACACCAGCCTCTTCCAAGATGATCTTAGCCTTACGCTCTACCTCGGACAACTCGGCGAACATAGATGCTTCTTGTTCTACCATGCCGTCTCGTTGAGCAGCGAATCGGGCGCTTATGACTGTGGCATCAATTTTTGCGTCATACTTTCTTGTTCTAAAGACTGGGTGACGAGTCATGTTTTATTCCTTCTGAAGTGTAGTTGTGTTCAACAAATTTAAGTCTTACGATAAAAGATAAGGTATGATAGTTAGGTGCGGGCACTTCAGAGATTTCCTAAATGATTTTCTCTACCTTTTTCCTCGATTTGCAGACAATCATAAAGAGTTTCCACAACTTAGACATGTAGCCTTGCATACTCATAATCCTCGATTCAACCTCTAAACTGTCTACTGAGAACTTGTCTAACTGAATTACTGTGTCAATCGCCA
>Ga0209725_1000161_pt1 | contig 40908 bp, 49 predicted proteins | sample I18A1metaG_FD_184145 | JGI IMG/M metagenome (GOLD analysis project Ga0209725, IMG submission 184145) | Lake sediment bacterial and archeal communities from Gulf of Boni, Indonesia to study Microbial Dark Matter (Phase II) - ​I18A1 metaG... | ecosystem: Environmental > Aquatic > Freshwater > Lake...
GTCGCTCTTGGGCTTGGCTGCAACGCTTCCACCCGGTTTGGCAGGCATCTACATCTCATGCAGTCTCGGGAAGTATCAGGACAATTGGGATCCTCGACTCATTGCGGCATCTGAAGCCGAAGAGGAGCTCAGGAAACTCTTGGATCGACCCTGAGGTCAGGATATTGAAGGAGAGAAGAACCGTATATGAGATCTACTGGGAGATACTCGTATACTGCAGGACGCCTCGGCTCTTCACGCAGATAGTCCAGCGTTGCGATCTTAACTCGAAGACTTGTCAAGGCTATCTGGATTTCCTGCTCAACAAAGGCTACCTTAGATTGACCAATGACTCCAGCGTTGTCGCCTATCAAACAACGGCCAAAGCCGGGGATTACCTCGGCATCTTCGGTTCCATGTATCAGGAACTATACGGGGCGCCTGTCCAATTTCGCATCAAGAGCACACACTAGTTTGATTTCGTTTCTTCTAGGAGCACCTTTGGGAAGAGTGCTCTGCAGCGCAAAGCTTCATATCGCACAGAGTATATTGCGCAAGCGAGACGGCCAAACATGACTGAGACAATGAACCTCAAGGAACTCGAGAAGAGAGTGTACACATCCAGTTTCGAGGATGGGCTTTGGGACATCTTCCTGGGCCTCCTTCTGTTTGCGATGTTCAGTGAACTAATTCTTTCAGCCATTGGCGTATCGTGGGGATACATTATTCCGGAGCCGACGGGCAACTTGAGTGTCAGCCAAGTTGTGCTGTCAGCGCTAGCGTTACTCGTATTTTTCGCGGGAAAGAGGCTGGTCACTACCCCCAGGATGGGCGTGGCTAGATTCGGCCCGAGGAGAAGAGCGAGGCTATGGAAGATAGGCATAGTGTTTGTCATCACAGCGGTCGTTGGTCTGCTATTTGCGTTGGAGATCGTACCTTCGATGGGCCTACCGTTGCCGCTGGCTGCCTGGATCATAGTCTCTGGTCTGGGCTTCGGTCTGGCTGCGTACTTGCTTGATTTCAGTCGCTTGTACTTGTATGCAGCGTTGTTCGCTGCAAGTCCAGTGTCTTTCGTCTTGCTGAAGCAGGCAGGATTCCCCACGATTGGCTTGTCAGTGGTCGCTGCTTCAGCAGCCATCATGATAGCTGTCGGAATCGTTCTCCTGTTTCGTTTCTTGAGGAAGTATCCTCGACCTCTCGAGGTTCGGTAGCATGACAGGAGGATCGGGGGCCTCGCATGTCGAAGGCTAAAGTTGGCGCGGGAGAAGACAACCCTTTCACTGATATCGATACGATAATCCATGAGCCTGCTCGGCTGAATATCATGGCGCAGCTCTACGTACTAGAGAGCGCGGACTTTCTCTTCCTAATGCGGCAGACAGGACTAACGTTCGGCAATCTCTCATCCCACCTTGGCAAGCTTGAAGCCGCTGGCTACGTGAACGTGAAGAAAGAGTTTCTGGGCAAGAAGCCGCACACGATGCTGCGCCTATCCGAGAAGGGACGGGTAGCATTCCGTAACTACATGCGAAAAATGAAGCGAGTCTTCGGTGATCTCTCCGACGTCTAGCAACCTCTAGAGGTCCAGTAGCATTACGCCTCTTCGAGCCGCACATACTCGATCATGGTTTTTCACGTCGGACTACCAAATGTGCGGTCACAGGGCATATCCCCGCTGAGAATATGCGAACGAAAAGTGGTTACTCCTCTGAGCGAGCTCCGTCCCCAGCTCGTAGAGGTACGCCCCGCCCACCTTCCCTGCCAGGCGTATCGCCCCAGTGTGGCGCAGGCAGTATACGATTTTCCTGCCCGGGCGTGCGGTGCATCTGAGCCCCTTCGCCCCATCCCGCGCCGTGAATTTCACTGGAAGGGGCGGTAGCAACGCCTGGAATTTCCTGACGGACGCGAGCATCACGGATGATTCTACCGAGACGAGCGCTCTGTCCGTCGCGCTCCACCCCTTCCTGCGCCACGAGCCTTGGCCGTCGTTGCGGAGAGTGAATTTCTCTCTCACCAGCACGACCTCCAATGTGAGGTTGGGGTCCATGAGGAGGTGCGCGATGCCGACGAGCTCGTTGAACGCGTCGATGATTCAATGAGTGAATCTTGACGTGTCTCATCGTTCTTCCCCTACCTTCAAGGAGTCCCTTTTCTTTCCGTGATAGCCCCTTCAAACAGAATCCTAGATTGATATGATCTTTCAGTGCGGCAACGTAGAGCTTCCCTTCATACTGCGGCATACCCATCTTCTGATCTCCGGTGATCTCCTAGAGTCCCTTGTTGTATATGCAGAAAACTCTCGTGGTCCTTGGCACCAAAGAAGTCGCAAGCAGGCGATTGGACAACCGCCAACTCTGCATTAGGTGCGGCGCCAGCATTGCCGTCTACGGTAGCGTTAACACTTCTCGGCTGTGAAGTCACTCGATATTCTCATATGCAGACTCCTCACTTCGTCGGTCTAGGGTCGCGCGAGGCACCATGATCCCGATCAAGCGAGCCACAGGGGCGGACCGCGCCGAGATAGAGCGCCTAATCGCCGAATACCATGCCTCAGAGCATGTCGCGCCTAAGCGGGAGAGGATCGCTTGGGCGGTGCGACAGGTCCTGCGCAAGAAGTCCATTGGAATCCTGCTGATTGCTCACGGAAAGAAGGCGATTCGAGGGGTCGCCCTTGGAACCTTCCAGCCCTCAGCAGAATATGGCCTTACCCTGACTATTCATGACTTCTACGTTGAACCCCCCCTTCGCCGCAAGGGAGTGGGCAACGCGCTCGCCAAGAGGCTCCTCAAAGAGGCCAGAGCAATGAATGTTGACCATGTTGATCTAGAGATCCTTCCGATGAATACAGGGGCAAGAGCTTTCTGGGAGTCGATTGGGTTTCGCCCAAGTGGACGGATCTTGTATTGTCAAGAACTCTGACGGCAATGCTCGAACGATCTGCTGTGTTACCGAAGCGGTCAAGCATTTGGCCGATGCATGAGGTTTTGCCGAGAGAATCCGGCTTTCAGGCTTTCCGACACAAGAATCGACAGCGCTCCCGCTCCTAGCCCGAGAATCAGGTCGAGCGAGTTCCAGAACATGGAAGAAAAGCGCAATAAGCTACATCACGCAACATCAAGAACAGTGACCTGTGTATGGTTAGAACGGCCCAATTCGAGATCTACACAGACGCATCCGGACAGTTTAGGTGGCGACTTAGAGCAGCAAACGGCGAACCAATAGCAAATAGCGAAGCATACACATCAATGGATGCGTGCAAGAACGGAATCAGATCCGTCAAGAGAAGTGCGCCAAAGGCGATAGTCCAAGACCTTACAAGGTAGACGCCTGGAGTCTCCTACTTTTTTCTATCCCGACTCTACCTTACTGTACAGCATCTACGCTGAGCGCAGCTGTCTAGGAAGCGAAAGGATTCTTAAACTCAAGAAGCATACGTGTGCGCCAAGGAGATTTCTCATGGCAGTACTGGTTGATCTTGCTCTCATTACACTAGCAATCATAAGGCTGGTTCTAGCCATTGTCTTCGCGATTGCAGGTCTCTACATCGCTTCTTGGGTCTTGGGCAGGCTGACTAAAGGGCTTGACGAATGGCAGGAGATAGGAAAAGGCAACTCCGCCGTCGCAGTATACGTGGCCGGCATATTCATCTCAGTAGCAATAATTGTCGGGCCAGGCGTCATCGGACTGTTCAGAACACTGGACATAGTCGGCATCGCTTTAGGCTTCATTCAGCTTGTGCTTGCGCTGGCACTGGCTGTGGCGATGCAGTACGTGGGCCTATCATTCCTAGGGAAGCTGACGAAAGGTCTTGATGAATGGGCTGAACTCAAGAAAGGCAACATCGCCGTCGGGATTGTGATGGCTGCGGTCGTCGTCGCCATAGGCGCAATTGTGTCGCAGGGTGTAATCAGCATAATCGAGGCGCTCTTCGCATAGATCTGGCTGTTGCCAGATCACCCTTCCCTTTTTTCGTGACAACTCTTCAGTAAGCTCTCAAGAGCTCAGTACGCACGATATCTTGCGGACTGCGATACGTGATCTGCCAGTGTTATGTCCATGCAAGTGTGATCATCTCCACTTCGATATCGCTTCTGTTCGGTTTCAGCACATCTTCAAATGCTTTCGCAACATCGTCCCAGCGTGCTGTGATGGCGGCCGTCTCGTTCTGGAGCTCATCTTTGATCTCGTCAATGTCTTTCTGCAATGCCTCCACGCTCTCTGCCGCCCCTCGGGCACGCATCTCAGCCGCGGTCTTCTGGCGATACTTGCTCAGCGCGGTGGAAGCCGAGCGTATTGATCGTCGGCCTAGGAACATGCCCAGCACCGACTCGCCAGCAGACACCACGACCTCACGTCTTCGTGCTTCCGCATCAGCCTGCTTCATCCAACGGTTGACTGGGCACGCCGCAGTCGATCTTGAAGTGTCCGCAGGCGTATCTCGTAGCGTTGATTGAGGCTATCTACCTCCTCGTCCCGTTTCTCGCGTGTGGTCTGGCTCAGTCGCATGCGGAAATCGCGTTCGTTCTCTTTGGGTTGAGAATACGCTCTGAGAGCTGGGCTGTAGAGCAGCTTCAGGCTGCTCTTACGGTAGAGGTGATCGATCAGATCGTCCTTGAGCGTGTTGAACTCTCGTGGCTCGTTGATAGACTCAACTTTGTGCGTCTGCATTAAACGCGCGGCGCGAATGACTCTATCGAACGTGGGCGCGCACCTTGTCCACGCGATAGTAGTCGTGTAGCTCGCGCGGCCCGTCAAGTCACAACCCAACAAGAAAATTGTTCTCGGGAAAGAATTCGCACCATTCATCGTTCAGGAGTGTGCCGTTAGTCTGAAGAGTGTATTGGATGCGCATGCTAGGGCGCGCGTACCTCTTCGCGCATTCAACGGAGCGTTTGAAGAAATCCAGCCCCATGAGCGTTGGCTCGCCTCCCTGCCAAGCGATGGTGGCCTCCGGGACCCGCTGGGTGTCGATGTACTGGCGTATGTACGTCTCCAGGAGATCGTCGTTCATGCGGAAACCGCTGCCTCGATACAGCTTCGTCTGTGTATGTATGTTTCCAGCAATTCCTCGCTCATGCGGAATCCGCTGCCTGGATACAGCCTCCTCTTGGGGAGGTAGAAGCAGTACTTGCAGTCGAGGTTGCACAGAGCCCCAGCCGGCTTCACCATGACATGGAAGGCTGGCGACCCTGCCTTCGTCGGAATCAAACCCTACCGCCATCTCTATCAGCTGTGCGAGCGCTTCAGAGTCTGCACCTGCATCTTCCTGATCACAAGGCAAACAAGTCGTACATAGCTGTTCCACACGTTGTTCAATTCAGAATGTCATCGTCCTAGGGGACTACCAATATCAACACGTTGTCCATCAAATCCGAAGAATTCCGCACACTGGCACGAAGGTAGAACCTGGGGAATCAGACACGCAGAGTAGAGCATCTGCTGCACTTTGGAGATGCTCACTTTCCATGTGACCAAACGCCTCGCGATGAGTCGATTCAGAAACGGATTCACCCCCCAGTGGAAATCCTTTGGGATTCGTCACTTCTCTCAGAGCAGTCTCTGTAATCAGAATGCGCCGTTTGTTTTCTGTTCCGTCATGCCCGCGTTTTGTTGCTTGAAGAACGTTCACCCAACATCTTATATTCGCAAACAAGGCACTTCTGCAAAGGTGAGAAATTTGGCAATAAACTTGGACACACTTGTACTACACATCATAGTCAACACAATCATCATTGGACCGGTACTTTGGTTATCAGGACGAGCCCTCGTCGGAAAGGAGAAAGCGAAATTCGCTGACGGCCTCTGGATCGCCGCGCTGGGAACGATCATCGGGGCAGTCTTCGGTTTCTTCTTCACAGGCGTAATAGCCGCGATCATAATGCTGATCATCTGGCTGGCATTGATCAAGCGCTTCTTTGACTGCGGCTGGCTGAAGGCGCTTCTGATCGCTATAGTTGCCGTCATCATCTTCATTATCATCGCGGTCGTCTTGGCGGCGCTCGGCCTGTTCGCGCTAAGCGCTCTATTCCCGGTTCCGGGTATTCCTTGACAATGTGACAACAATCGACTCGAAAACGAAGGAGAACACTTCCTCGCCATAGGGCGGCGGGCTGGGGCCCGCCACCTCATGTTTTGTCTGGCCTGAAGCCGAGCGGTGGCTGCATCGAAGCACAGCAACGGATGTGTGCGCCCAGGTACACTTCCTGGATTTCTCGGATAAGCGAGGCCTCGATTCCGAAAACCGGTCATGTCGACCGGTATATTTTGACGAGATACCTGGCTCGCTTCCTTTCGTCTTTACGGATTTCGATCCGATCCTTCGCCCTTAGCCCTTTCCAGCGGATGAAATAATGTTCATGCGGTAGGTCTCGACCTCTGCAGGTACACGGATAGAATTCCACTCTCACTTTCTTGCGTAGACCGCGTTTCACAAGCTCGAAACCTGTTCCTAGGGAAGGAAAGAACGATAGGTTGTTCTTCAAGACCAAAACGTAACCTTCACGTGCCTCTTCTGATGATATCCTTCTTGAATAGACGTTCCTTCCCGTCGGAGCCCACCAGTCCTTCCAAATTCTGCCGCAAGCGTCAACGACAAGTAATAAGAATGTCGATCGCGGTATCTGTCGAGGGAGGATTAGATTGGACCTACCTGATAACTTGAGCAACAGTTACGAATACGCCAAGAAACTGTTCAGTGATTTTGGCAGACTCGTGATCCTGATCATTCTGGATCTCATACCGCTGGTCAACTGGATTGTCGTCGGCTACGCCGCGAGAGTGCTGATAATTAATTAATATGCTGATAATTCTCGCCGCGGGGATCGCTCACATGATCAAGACCGACAAGTTTGGGAAGGCCTTCGCCTTTGGAGAGATATTCCGCATAGTTGGAAAGGTCGGCTGGCTCAAGTACCTCGCTTGGGTGATACTAGTGGCAATAATCTCGGCCATTATCGGTGCGGTGGTCGGTTCCATACCCTACGTGGGGTGGGTGATCTCAGCCATTATTGGACCGCCGGTTGTGGTGTTCTTCTTCAGATCGCTTGGGCTGCTCTATAGTGAGGGAGTTCAGTAGCCGGACCCTAGGTCACGAGCGTCTCACTAGACTGCTACTCGATCATCAGTCGAGGCCCAACATTCGCAGAAGCAGGCCACGTCTGGTCACGCCTCAGTTCTGCGGAGCGCAGCGCACTGCTGGGGAAGGCGAGGAGGCTAGCGGGCTGTTGATCTCACCCTTGGTTCGAGAAGAACCCACAGCCATTCAACGAGTTCTCTGATATTCTTTGTCTGTATCAGGACCTCACCCGGACCTGTGACCTGAGTGACGAGCCCTTCACCGCTGAGCAGCGTTTCCTTCCATCCTCCGAACTTCTGGACTTGGTACTGGCATGAATCGCTGAATCCGACGAGATGGAAGTTGTCGACGACTATTGTCTCTCCCGGCTGTAGCGTGTGTTTGTCAATCGCCCCAAAACAGTTTATGAAAAGCTCGCCTTCCCCTGAGGTCTTGATCATGAAGAGGCCTTGGCCAAAAATGCCTTTGGTGAACCCTTGCCACTGTATGTCAAGGTCGACGCTCGGCGATGAAGCGATGTAAGCCGCTTTCTGGATGATGTAGCCTCGTTCGCGTGTGATGTCGATCTTGGTGATGTCTCCGACTGGTGCCGAAACGAGCGCGATCTCTCCCTGACCGTGAATCGGCCAGTACTCGTTCACGAAGAGTGATTGGCCCCCGAGGATTGAAATGCCCAGTGTTCCGAGTATGCTCTTTTCCCGTGCGCGGGTCTTCACCTGCATGTTCGGAGTCATGTACGTCATGGATCCAGCTTCAGCCACGACCATCTGGCCCTCGTTGAGCGACAACACAAGCATGGAGTATGAGGGCTGATACTTGATCTCGTACCTGTAGGGGGTCTGCAACGCAGCGGCGATCGGTGTACCGCAGTTCGTGCAGAATCTCGATTGAGGTGGCACTTCGTTTCCACATTTAGGGCATTGGGTCATGCTGATCGCGGTGTGGCCGTTCGATCTCGCATATAAGCGTTTGAACGCTCAATTCAGCATCAACGCGTTCAGTCGAGGAATCCTTGTGACTCAGAAAACCAGTCAAGCATGGTCTTTCGATGGGCGGGTTCCGAGCAGGTTATCCGAACTCTCAAGCAGACTTGGCATACGAGTTTACGCGCGTAACGAGTATCGCAAGACGACCTTGTGCCTGTATGAGGTCGATGAAGGCCTGGTTGACAGGCGGCTAGAGCTAACCTTTAGCTTGGCGTGAAGTGACGCGCTGGTAAGAAGTGTCGCCGAATGGAAGCGCATAGCCAGCTGAAACAGCTCATAAGGGAACAGGTTGAAATCGAAAGAGAAAGCGTGACGAGACTCAGTGAGACTGAGAAGAAGGTTGGCGCCGACGCCGCGAAGCTCTTGCTGACAGAGATGAGGATGGACTCCCAGAAACACGCGGCGGTCCTAGAGGCGGTGCTCGAAGTACTGAACGATCGTGCATCTTCGAAATCTCTGTGGGAGCGCAGCCTTCATGCATTCGTTGACCCGGTCATAATCAGCAGGGAGCTCGAACACCATAAGGGACTAGGCAACTCGATGCTGACACACCTCCGAGATGAAATTAGGAAGACAGACGACGATGCACTTCGAACACTGTTCGAACATCTCGCAGACGACGAGAAGAGGCATCACGAGATACTGGACACGATAGCACGGAAATGCTATAGAATCGTTCGGTAGCATTGCCCGGGTATCCGAGTACGCGGCGTCAGTGTCACTTGGGCATAAGCCAGAAGACGTTGCCGTCGGGATCCTTGAACATGGCGTACTTCATAGTCTCGTCCCATTCCGCTTTGCCTAGCTCCCTCGTGAACTCGACACCTTTGCCTTTTAGCTCACTGCACGTGGCTTCAATATCAGCTGCCAGCAGCAGGATTCCGGAGTTCCCAGGTTCGAGCGGCTCGTCAGGGCATAGGTGCAGGCCCACCGACGAACCCCTCGGGGCAACGACGACCCAATGTTCCTCATCGCTTTGAACCTCGAATCCAAGCTTGTCTCTGTACCATTCTTTGGCCTTCTTCTCGTTCGAGACCATGACCGCCACGCTCTTGATTCGCTCAATGGCCAGCTGTTTCACCTCCCGCTCGTTTCTCGTCTTTCTCATGTTTCACCTTGCTATTTAACGTGGAAAGGGTGACCGAGCCCCTAGCTGATAACGATCCGACGTCGACGAGCATAGGCTCGAACGAACAAAGACGCGTGCTTCACCCTCTAGTCATTCCTGTGTAGCGGTGCGCATAATTCGGTCCTGCCTCATCATTCAATCAGCAAAGGCCGAGTTGGGTCGGAGACAGCCGGAAAGCGATCCTCATGCATGTTATCCTCTTCGACATTGACGGCACACTTGTCATGAAACGAAGCACCGAAGCAAATGAGAGGGAACGTTTCAGGCGTGCCGTTTCTGACGTGGTCGGAAAGACGCCGCCGACCGAGCCTTGGCGTTATGACGGTATGGTCGACCCTGAAATCTGTAGGCTTCTTCTCATTGAGGTGGTTCTGAGGCCGCATGAAGTGAGCCTGTTTCTTGGGAAAGTGATTGCGCGGGTCGAAGAAATCTATCTGACGATGGACAAGGAGCCAGTTCTCAATGAGGGTGTTGATGAGTTGCTGCGAATACTCGGCGGCTCATCACACAGTAGGCTGGGAGTTCTGACTGGAAACCTGTCTGTTGTTGGTGAAGAGAAGCTTCGTCTCACAGGCATCCGAGAATACTTTCAGGAAGCTTTCTACAGCAACGGTTACTTCGACAGAGGCGAGCTGGTTAGAGATGCCGTTCGTACGTGTACGAGAAAGTATCAGCTATCTGACAGCGGAGCCGTGACAATCGTCGGAGACACCCCTCGTGACATGGAGGCTGCAAAGGCAAACAACGCCACAGCGGTTGGTGTTGCGACCGGGTTCTACTCAACAAGTGAGCTTGAAGGAGCTGGAGCCTCGGCGGTCTTCCAGAGCCTGAAGCCGGGCAACGAGCTGCTTAAGGCTCTTCAAGTCGAAAGCGATCCGCCACCGCCATTCTAGCTTTCTTCAAGACAGACTATCAACTATCATCCGGTTCAGCTTCCCAGCTTCCGTTCCCTCGGGATCTTTGCGTGCGTTGAACACCATGACTGCTAGGCCGCATAGTCTTCCGGTCTTGCGGACAACATGCAACGCGCTCCTGCATTCGGCCAACTTTAGGCCATCAGGCACGCTCATATGGATGGCCTTTATCTCGCTCGGGTCCAGGACATCTATGTCCATATGGACGTAGATCCTCTCGCAGGACTCCAAGAGTTTCTCTGTTGCCTCCTTCATCGCCTGCTCTGCGCTGAGTTTCGCTACTCTCTCCATTGTGTAGAGGTGGACCTTCGAGTCTTTCAGCATTTTCCACTCGGGCGGGTCAAGGTCTCGAGCGCCGAAGATCGCAATCTGTTCCTCACGTAGCTGTGGTTTGCGGCCGAATATGTTTGTGAGCAAGTCCGGCCCGCGGCCCGCAAGTATGGCCACGTCCATTCCTCCGACAAGTCCTGACGGTGTAGTCTCGGGAGTGTTGAAGTCTGCGTGAGCATCGAGGTAAACCAGTCCGACGGGTACGGGCAGTGCCTGCTGAAGCCCTTCGACGATGCCCATGATGACGCTGTCCTCTGAACCGAGTATGAGCGGGAAGTACCCTCGCTCGCATGCACCGCTGACTTGACGTGCGACAGCCTTGCAGACCGCCACGACTTGATGTGGGTTGAGAAGTTTCGGGCTGGAATCGTCTCTTGGGGGTAGTCTTACATTTACATCGCCAAAATCCGCAACAGTCTCAGCCACATGTTCAAGCTGCTTGAGTAGTCCTGCTTTACGGAGCGCTGAGGGGCCTTCATCTATGCCTTCACCTTTCCATCCGACGTTGTAGGGAATTCCCATCACGCCGATCGCTTTGATCCTTGACATGGGTTCGGGGCTCCCACAACGGAGAGGTGGAACTACGATATAGCACCACGTGGATTGTCCTTGAGAGCGTGGAGTAAGACCCGTGTCGATTTGTCGAATGACGGTCACGAATCAGTTGCATACGATGCGCGTCAGCTGAGCTACTAAGCGAGGGGACCCCCCCTAGGGGGGTACCCCCACAACCATCTATACGATATGTAGTTCCTCGCTCTCGGGGAACAAATGCGCTTGAGAAACGGCGCTCGGACATCCGTCGGTAGCTGATCGTTCAAACCTTAATGGGCCGAACGCGGCAGCGGAGGTTCTGAACATTGCAGGCACGAGCATGGCGGCTCAGGTTCGACTACCCTAGCCGCTGAGAAACGGCTGGTATCTCGCACGGGGCGAATGGTGTGCGCATCAAAGCGTTAGAGGGAATCGGTCGAGACGCCAAGCTACTGTTAACCTCATCCTTCATAGGAGGCGTATCGTATGCTTTCTACTTCCTGATCTTGCCGTTCTACCTGCTCTCCGCTGGCTACGACGCGACATGGATAGGCACCGTCAACGCGGTCTTCGGCGTGACCATGACGGTGTTCATTATCCCAGCAGGGATTCTCGCAGACGCTTTCGGTCGTAAACTGTTCAACCTGATCGGATACTTGATCATGAGTCTCGGAATCTTCGTCATGGCATTGAGCCCCTCTGTGCTTGCGATCGTGGGTGGAGCGGCCCTTTCGGGGTTCGGTGGGTCACTGACGTTCGCTTCCTCAGGCGCTCTCCTCGCCGGATCTGTTCAAGGCGAGCGGCTGACCGAAATCTTCAGCTACTCCTATTTTCTGAGCACATTCGCGGCGTCGCTCGGCTCCGTGACAGGTTGGCTTCCGCCGATCCTAGCTTCCTCGCTCGGCGTAGGTCGACTGACTGCACTTCAGGTGACGATGGCAGTCGGTGCGTTCGTTACACTTCTGTCGGCAGTTCCGTTGTTCCTCGTCCATGAGGTACGAAGCGGGCGGAGAGGAAGGGCCAGGTTCAGCTTGGAGTCTCGCGGGGTCATCGCCAAGTTCATGCTGGTGAACATATTCATCGGCTTCGGCGCTGGGCTCACGATACCGCTCTTCCCGGTGTACTTCTGGAAGAAGTTCGGCATCGACAGCGGCCCGATGGGGACCCTGCAAGCGGTCTCGAATCTTGTCGCTGCGCTCGCCTTCTTAGCGGCTCCCAGGCTTGCCGCTTGGCTAGGAACGGTTCGAGGGATAGTGATCACAACTGGAATCTCGGTTCCATTGTTGGCGTTGATTCCTATGGCGCCGAGCTTCCTAGCCTCGACGCCGCTCTTTGTTGCCCGTCAGGCTATGATCAACGTGAACGGCCCGCTCATCGACAGCCTCATCATGCGTCTGGTAGAGGAGAAGGAGCGCGCAACCGCGTCGGGCGTCGCCCAGCTTTTCTGGAATCTCCCGAACTCATTCGGACAGCCTGTCGGCGGCTACATGATCGACAAGGTCTGGATCGACGCGCCTCCATTCTCGACGGCGGCATTCTATGCGGTCTACACTGCAACATTCTGGATGATGTTCAGGAGCGTCAAGGAATAGGATATAGTCCGACTTTGGGTACATAGTCACCTTCGAGCCCCATATGCTAGTTATATAGGCCGGACACAATGCTCGCGTCAGAGTAGAAATGGGCCACACAACCGCGGTGATCAAACTACACGCACCCGATCTCTCAAGATCCCGAGAACTGGAACTGCTCGTTGATACAGGTTCTACGTACACTTGGACTCCGCGTTCTGTGCTTGAGGATCTTTCAATCAAGCCAACGGTGATTAGGAACTTCCGGACAATAGACGGCCGTACTTTGAAACGCGAAGTGGGCGAAGTCGTGATGGAGTATGCTGGCGATCGGGCGACGAGAATGGTAGTGTTCGCTGAACCGAGCGACGCACATGTCCTAGGAGTTGACGCCTTAGAAGGTCTCGGCCTAGAAATCGACCCCGTCACTCGAAAGCTTCGAAAAGCCGAAGCACTGCTGGCGCTGTGAGCGTTCCTTACGGGATTGCCGCAGTCTCGCAATGCGACCCGAACAAGAGTGAGAGACCAGACCGCCCAAATGGAGTTGAAGGACTAGGCGCGGCAGTCTCTGACTTACGGGGTGCGCTTGGATGCTTCGCTTTTCAGTGTCCTCTCCAGGAGACCAAGCTCTTTTTCTGCTATCCGCATCTGCCAAGGCTCGAAGCCGCCGATCTCGGTGAGGCTCTTGACTAGCCGTATGCTGTTATTGAGATGGCCGAGAATGTCGCCCGGTTCGTACGATATGCCATTGAATAGTCTCGTCTGTCTTGCGGACCAGTCGCCAGGCTGATCGGAGCCAGGCACAAAGCACGGGACATACTGGTCGAGGCTAGCTCTGTCGATCGTGCTGCCCAACTTCCGAATCGTGCGGGTCTTCTGCCAGTGTGCCTCGTCCACCCCGTACAGGGGCATATCGTAGTTGTTGGTTGAGAGTGCGGTGAGGTTTCCCATCGCGAACACGGCCATCGAGATATCGTTCTCTTTCGCAATCCGGTAAAGTATGTCAAGCCCGTACTCGGAAATGAACCCGTACAGAATCCACTTCACAATCCTGGAACCCGACTGCTCGCACTGCTTCAGGGCGGCGTCGATGCTGACCTCTCCGGAGCGTCCGCTTGCCACCGTGTCCTGCATGATCAGAACGATCTTCTTCCCCTTGGGGAACTCTGAGAAGTTCTGGTGAACCACCTCGATCTCTCTCTGGATGGTTCCGTCGTGGTCGCGGTAAGACCTGTGCGTGTACCTTGGGCGAAGGTAGACGGTCCTGTACGAGTCCCCCAGAACGTTAGGTGCCACATCTTGGAGTTTGTACCCGGGTGCGGCTCGAAGGATCTGCTCGAAAACAATCTCAGAATCTCTATCGTTCTTTCGTATGTCAGATAATTCCAAGATTGCGGGAAGCGTTTCAGCCGCGGCCTTGCGAGCTGCATGTTCCAGCGATTCACCGACTAGGTGAGGGTAACATGCGATGTTGCGCGCCATCGGGGTATCAACGATGAACGAGAGCGGCGTCTTGCGATCTATTCGGAAGACCTTAGTCGTCTTTCCTAGCTTGGCTTTCCTGAGTTTGACGGGCCTGGTCGAGTCGGTGTCGATCTTGTACTCTTCAATCAGCCGGTCAATGGTTCGACGGCCTAGTTCCTTCATGCGCCGCACCAGATGAAACGTGCCGCACTAGGGTCCAAGTCATCAGAATGTCTGTCTTTCGGAGCTTGCATACGGGGTCAGAAAGTCTTAGCAAAACTCTAATATGAAATCACTGTAGGTGAGCCGCCACCCCCATTCCGAGGAAAGAAATCATGAGCATGTCGGAAGCCGACATTGTCAAACGGGCTCTTGAGGAGTATCACCTTAGAGTCTCAGAGTCCGCGAAGGGCGACCATGTGCCCCCATTGAAGTCCCTCCCGAACGGGAACAACGTTGTGACTTTGAAGTGCACCCAAGGGTCCACGACATACGAGGTCGAGGTCGAACTGACGAAACGAGGAAAGTTCGTCGACCTCCGAACCAAGTGAGTCCCTTCCTAGGTGGAGCCTTACCCATCTAGAAGATCCCATGTGATATCGTTGCCATTTGGTCAACGGAATTGGACCGGCCGTTAGACGCGGGGAAAGAAGCACGCGGCGCGATGGTTTGGTTTGATCTCTTCTAGTTGTGGTTCGCGTTCTGAGCAGATCTTTTGAGCGTATGGACATCGGGGATGGAACCTGCACCCCTTCGGTGGGTTGATCGGACTCGGAATCTCACCTTTGGGAATCATGCGCTCCAGTTTCGCCTTTGGGTCCGGAACGGGAATTGAGGACAGCAGAGCCAGGGTGTAAGGATGGAGCGGCCTCTCGAACACCTCTTCCTTGGGGCCTGTCTCCACGATCTTGCCTAGGTACATAATCGCGATGCTACGACAGACGTAGTTGGCCATCGCAAGATCATGAGTTATGAAGAGATAGGTGAGATCAAATTCCTTCTTCAGCTCAAGCATGAGTTCAAGGATCTGCGCTCGCACTGATACGTCGACCATCGCGATTGGTTCGTCTGCAACTACAAACTTTGGATTTAGCACCAAGGCTCGGGCGATGACCACTCGCTGCCTCTGTCCTCCGCTAAGTTGGTGCGGATAGCGGTCGTAGAAGTTGCTCCACGGTGTGAGACCAACTCGCTCCAGCATCGCTCTCGTTCTCTCGATCTGTTCATCCTGTGTGCCCACGCCCTGAAACGACAATGCGTGCCTTATCGCCTCGCCCACCCTGATGCGTGGACTCAGTGACGCTGTCGGGTCTTGGAAGATCAGCTGCATGTTTCGTCTGAATTTGCGAAGCTCCTCACCGCTAAGTTTCGAAAGGTCTTCTCCATCGAACACGATCTTGCCGGAAGTGGGCTCGATGAGTTTAAGGCACAATCTTCCTGTCGTGCTCTTTCCGGAGCCGCTCTCCCCCACCAGTCCAAGAATGTCGCCGCGGTTCATCGAGAATGAGACGTCGTCCACAGCATGTACGAAGCTCTTCTGAGAGGCCAGTAGTTTGTCCAGAAAGCCCTTCTCGACCGGGTAGTACTTCTTGAGATCCGTTACTTCAAGCATGCTGTTCAATTGTGTCTACCTCTTGTCGTAGAGGTGACAGGCAACCTCGGTGCCGTTGTGCTTCAGGAGCTGTGGTTCTTCTTTCCTGCAACGGTCGAAGGCATAGGGGCACCGTGGGTGGAAGAGGCAGCCAGGCGGCGGTTCGGCAAGGTTTGGCGGCGCGCCAGGGATCCAAGACAAGACTTGGCCTTTCTTGGTAATGTTCGGAACAGAATTCAGCAGCGCCTGAGTGTAGGGGTGCATTGGTCTCTCGAATAGGCCGTCGGTTTCAGCCAACTCAGCAAGTCTTCCCGCGTACATTACAGCTACTCGATCCGCGGTTTCTGCCACGATGCCAATGTTGTGTGTGATCAGGACCAATGTAAGCCTGAGACTTTCCTTTAGATGCCTTAGCAGCTCAATGATCTGAGCCTCGACTATCACGTCAAGAGATGTTGTCGGTTCATCTGCGATGAGGAGGTCAGGATCAAGGGCTAAGGCTAGTCCGATCATGACTCTCTGCCTCATGCCACCACTGAACTGATGTGGAAAGTCACGGATCCTCTCGGGGAGTATCCCAAGACGCTCCAGGACATCTCGGGCCCGTTTGAGCGCGTCTTCGCGACCAACGTCTGGTTCATGGGTGTGGATCATTTCCACGAAGTGGGCTCCGATATTCTTCACGGGATTAAGCGAGGTCATCGGATCTTGGAAGATGTAGCCGACCCGCTTCCCTCTGACCCGACGAATCTCGTCTTCCGAGCAGTTTACCACGTCAGTCCCGTCCAAGGTGACGATTCCGCTGACGATTCTTCCAGGGGGTGATACGAGCCGTATCGTGGATAGACCGAGCGTCGATTTGCCGCACCCTGATTCGCCCACCAGACCGAGTGTCTCTCCCTTTTCCACTGACAAGCAGACTCGATCAACGGCTTTCACGACCGCCTTGAGGGTGTGATACTCCACTACCAGAGATTGAACATCGAGAAGTGGCAAGTTCTCCTCTTCACCACCACGCTGTCCACGTGTTGTCTTGGGTCTACTCCTCTAGTTTCGGGTTGAGCAGTTCACTTAGACCCTCGCCGGCCAATGCGAATCCCAAGGCAAGAATGACTATCATGAGGCCGGGGAACGCGATAACCCACCAGGCTCCGCTTGGCAGGAGCCTCCTACCGTAAGTCAGATCCCATCCCCAGTCAGGAGTTGAGATCGGTAAGCCGAGCCCAACGAAGGTAAGTCCGGCTGCGGTGAGAATTGCGTCAGCAAAGTTTATGGTCGCCACGGCTACCACCGACGGCAAGACATTGGGTAGAATGTAGCGGAGCAACGTGCTGCGTCCAGATGCGCCTAGGGTTCTTGCAGCCTCCACGTAGGGCAGCTCCTTGATACTGAGCACTTGGCTCCGGACTATCCTATAGTAGGATGGCACATAGACCACCGCAATGGAAAGGCTCATGTTTACGACTCCAGGCCCAAGCATGGCGGCTATCGCAATTGCGAGCACCAGTCCTGGGAAAGCATAGATGCTGTCCATGGCCAAGGAGGTGGACTTGTCTACGAGGCCGCCGGCATACGAGGAAACCAAGCCCACTGGGACACCGACGGCAAGACATACGAGCACTGACAGCACAGCAACCTGAAGCATGGTTGACCCTCCCCATATCAATCGGCTCAGCATGTCTTGTCCCATGTGATTGGTCCCAAGAGGAAAGCTCTCGCTCGGTTCTGCAAGCACGGGACCTGCGCCGATCTCATTTGGGTCGTGAGGAGAAATCCAAGGCGCTGCTACAGTCATCACCACAACTGCAGAAACCATTGCAAGCCCTATGATCGTTATCCATCCGGCTAGTCCCCTTTTTCTCAGGGACGCGACGCGAGGCAAGAATTGAACAACGATTCTTCCGCGCGTTTCAGTCCGGGTCATGACTACTCCTCACTACAGTCTTATCCTCGGGTCGAGGTATGCGTACAGAATGTCCACGACCAAACTCACAAGGGCAACAAGCAAGCCAAAGAAGACTATGGCTCCCTGGATCGCGGTGTAGTCTCTGAAGGCAATCCTGTCTACGAGGTACCTTCCCAACCCGGGCCAAGAGAAAGTCGTTTCCGTGAGGATGGCACCCGCCAACAGTGCTGCGAACTGCAGACCCATCATTGTTAGAATTGGAAGGAATGCGTTTCTCAACGCATAGCCGTAGAGGACAGCCCGCTCGGTCAATCCTCTGGCTCTGGCCGCGGTCACAAAGTCGAGCCGGAGCGTTTCGATCATGTTACTTCTCGTCAGCCTAACAAATATCCCAGAGAGGACTATTCCAAGAGTCAGAGAGGGAAGGAACAGATACCGAAGGGCTTCAACAAATTCTGAGGGATTTCCTTCCAGAAGGCTGTCGATGGTGTAGAGGCCTGTCGACAAGTGGAAATCTCCTGCAGTAAGCCCGCTAGGTTCCATTCCGGGAGAAATTCGACCTCCAGTGGGAAACAGGTGTAGCCATATTCCAAAGATCAACTGGAAGACCATTCCCAAGAAAAAGACGGGTATCGCGTAGGACGCTATTCCGAAGATTCTGATCGAATGATCTTCAATCGAGTTGTACGAGCGAGATGCTCTTGCCCCTAGGAAGACACCGAGGAGGACCGCGATTGCCATGGAATAGATGCTCAACTCAAGAGTTGCCGGAAACGCAGAGAATATCTGTTGACCAACAGACGAGAAATCTGCCATTGATTTGCCGAGGTCACCACGCAGTAGGCCTACGACGTATTCAAGGTACTGTTGTTCCAAGGGTTTATCAAGGCCGAGCTGGCGTCGGAACTCTTCAATCATTGCCGGGGTAGCCTGCTTCTCGAAGTGCACCAAGACCGGGTCCCCGGGTAGGATCCGAATAATAACAAACACTAGCGTCAGCAGTAGCAGGATCATTGGGATCGTGAGGAGAATCCTACTCACAACGTAGGAACGAAGTGTCATAAAAATGGGGGGGTGTCGCGGATGAAGTTAAGTCTTATTCCTCTTTCGCAAACAGCAGATAGTACCTGAAGATCATTGAGATGTCGAGGACGACGCCATCGACGTTCGGTTTGCTGACTGCCCAGTTTGCCGCTTGGAACAGCGGAACCAGAGGTGCGTCCTCAGCCAGTAGGTCTTGAATGCTTGCCATCAGCTGTGCTCTCTTCTCTGGGTCGGCCGTAGCTCTCTGCCCTTGGACCAAGGAGTCCATTTGAGACGAGTTATAGTTGTAGTGGATCCACGAGGAACCGCTCGAGTGCACAAACGGATACAGGTAGTTGTCCGAGTCCACGTAGTCGGGATACCAACCAAGAACAAAGAGCTGCATACTTTCCGCTCTCATGTTCGTTCTGTACGTCGGCCAGTCAACGCCGTGCAGATTCACCTGTATTACGCCGCTCTTCTCGAGAGAGGACTTCAGAACATTGGCGATTTCCGGACTGGACTGATAGTGCCCTGAAGACTCGTACCATAGATCGAGGACCAGCTTCTTGCTCTCGCTATATCCAACTTCAGCTAGCGCTGTCTTGGTGTACTCATAGTTTGCATCGCCGAGTTTCTTGAACGGGTCCGCATGAAAAGCCATGCCGTTGGGTATCATGCTGTAGAGGGGAGTCGCCTGACCTAGGAACACCACGTCAGTGATGGGTTTCCTGTCTACTGCAGCTGCAATCGCCCTCCGGACTCTCGGATCATCCAAGGGTTTGATACGTTCCTGTATCACGAGATACTGAATGAACTGACTAGGACCCTGCCACACCTTAAGCTCAGGTTTCTTTTGCAGATCTTGTACGTCGGTCGGAGTCAAGTGTCGAAACGCCAGATCGACCTCGCCTGCCTCTATTGCCAATCGGAGCGCTGTTGCGTCACTGTAGAACCTGAGTACAATCTCCTTCGTCTTGGGATACCCGGTGGGCGCATCCCAGTAGTTCGGATTCGCCGCGAATCTCATTTGTTGGTCTTTTCCGCCAACACGTGTCCAAGAAGTCAGCGTGTAGGGTCCGAGGTCCATGGGATGGCTTGCACGTGCGTTTCCTTCAGTGTAGTTGATCCGGAAGTATTGCATCGGGCCAAATCTTGGGTTGACTATGTAGGAAGGAGCAGCTGCCATCAGTTGCCCGAAGAATCCGCAGGCATACATGAGGGTGAACTTGACCTGGTACTTGCTGACCGCTTCGATCTTGTCAATTATGGAATCGTATCCTATTCCCACGAAAGCCCCATCAGGATTGGCGATCGTCATTCCTCTCTCAAAGCTGTACTTGACATCGTCCGCGGTGAACTCTACGCCATCGCTGAACATCACACCCTTCCTGAGGTCGAACGTCCACGTCAATCCATCGCTGCTGACAGACCATCTCTCTGCCAGAGCTGGAACCATGTCCTCTGGACCCGCAGCAGAACCAGGCGCGATGTCAATAAGTGGAGACCCCAAGGTCTGAATGACTTCCCAGCCGAAGAAGTCGTATGCGTCGGATGGATCGATGCTCGACTGGACCGAGTCCGTCGTCCCCATGATCAATGTGTCTTTGAACTTGGGGGCGACCGGCGTGAACGTAACGGTTTCTTTCAGAGTAACGGTAACGGTCTTCTCCGCGACTGGCGGAGCAGGCGCTGCACCCATGCCAGCATAGTACCCTCCAACACCTGACACCACTATTAGGATGACGAGGATGGCCGCGACAGTATTCGAGACACCCTTTGAACTCATTTTCATTTTCCTGCGTCGTGCGCAATTCCAGAAACCGTATCGGTTCTATATATAACCCTTGTCAGAGTTGCTTCACATCATAGCTGACAGTGATATGCTCAGACGCCTGTCTGAGGACTATTGGAACGCTCGTAGGAACGATAGCGCGGTCTCTCCGAGGCTAGTGTGGTTGTAGCCTCCCTCCAAGATAGCGAACCGTCTTCCTTGAGACTTCTTCTCCGAGAATCGCTTCAGTAACCGTCCAATCTGTTCATAGTCTCTGGCGCTCAGCGTCCCACCCCAGTCCGCAACGGCCCTATCAAAGCCGGCCGAAACCGCAAGCATGTCGAAGTCCCCTGCGGTCAAAAGGAAGTCTTCTAGTTCTCTTGGAGTCGAGCCCATGTGATGATAGAGTACCCGTGCATCTCCCGCGAATATGTTGCTTGTTCCATCCCCAAAATGCAGATCGAAGTCGACGATCAGCGCTTTTCCGATCTTTCGTGTATGAAGGAGTCTCTTGATCGCGATCGCGATGTTGTTGAAGTAGCAGAATCCCCAGCAAGAGTTCGGGCTTGCGTGATGCGCCGGCGGTCTTATGAGCCCAAATGCCGGTTCGCCGGCAAGACCAATCTCGGACGCTCGAATGGCACCGCCGACAGCAAGAGAAGCCACCTCGTATAGGTGAGCGTCTTCCTTGATATCTTCAACATGTGCCTGACTGTGAACGAGCAAGAGGTCACTCTCTTGTGCCGGTTCTGGTTTCACGAATTCGAAGCTCTCTTTCAATAGCTTGTAAGCGTAGTCCAGCCTTCCTTCCGCTGACGCTGGGTCTCCGCTGTATACCGTGAAGTACTTCTCGTGGAAAACGACCTTCAAGTCGGTCTACGCTCTCCCGAGTCCGTGATCGTCCTGTATTGGACTGTGCTCAACCCGCTTTTTGAGATCACGCTTCCATCGCGCGCAGCTAGTAGATTCATCACATTCACGGGGCACTCACGATCTCGGGCGAATTCTCTATCGCACATGGGGTTCCCACTGCGATTCGAGGGGCGCTCAGAGAAAACGATAGAAGCAGCGATGCATCTTTGCAGGTCACGCATGAGCAGAAGGCAATGACGCGGTAGGCCGATCTTGCTACGAATCTTCAACACGCTCACAATGCGAAAGGACGAGCTGCCTGATCCAAATGGTCAGGAAATCAGACTGTTCGTCTGTGGGCCCACCGTGTATGACTACGCGCATCTCGGTCACGCGAGAACCTACCTTGCCGTTGACATGATGGTCAGGTATCTTCGCTTCAGAGGGTATCGGCCGCATGCGGTCATGAACATCACGGACATCGACGAGCGGATAGTCAAGAAGTCCGAGGAAACCGGTAGAGACGTTCAAGAAGTAGCACACGAATTCGAGAAGTTCTTCCTAGAGGACATGAAGACGCTCGGAATTGACAGTATCGACAGGTACGAGCGGGCGTCTGACCATATTCCGGACATAATAAGGCAAGTTGAGCATTTGATCTCCGCAGGGTACGCATACGAGACCGAAACAGGCGTCTACTTTGATGTGTCAAAATTCGCGTCATACGGGCAACTCTCTCACCAAAGCGAAGCGGATCTGAGGCTCAGGCGTTTGGAACTCTGTTCAACAAAGCATCATCCTGAAGATTTTTCGCTTTGGAGAAAGTTCGATGAAGGGCCGCTTTGGGATTCACCGTGGGGCATGGGCCGACCAGGGTGGCACATAGAGGACACGGCAATTTCGATGAAACATCTTGGTCCATCATATGATATTCACGCGGGCGGGGCTGAGCTCGTGTTTCCGCATCACGAAGCCGAGATAGCCCAAGGTGAAGCGCTGACCAGCAGGAAACCGTTCGTCAAGTACTGGATCCACACGGGGATGCTAAATGTTGGCAGCGTGAAGATGAGCAAATCGCTCGGTAACGTAGTTAGGATCAGAGACGCACTTGCCACTTGCACCAAAGAAGAATTACGCTTGTTCTTCGCGAACACTCACTACAGAAGAGTTGCGAGCTTTTCGAAGAGCGGGCTTCTGAAGGCGAGACGTCGACTCGGGTCGATCCGACAGACTGTCCGACAGCTGAGGTCCTGCTCGTCAGAGAAACCTGCCGGCAAGGTGGATCTACGGCTGTTGAGAGACGTATCGAGGGTCGAGGCTGGTTTCATGGCCGCTATGGACGATGATTTCGACACAGCAAGAGCGCTCAGGGTTCTGAGCCGTTTCCTCGAAACCGCAAGACGCAAGATGAAATCTCGGAGATTCGCTTCCAGTACTTGCGAGGGAGCGGTGAATAGAATACTCGCCCTGTCCAGTGTTATCGGGATTCTGGCAGACTAGTACAGCCAGGCCCTAAGCGGTTTCCGAATTAGTGGTCGCAGGAATTTCCAAAGGTCGGGAAACTTCTCAAAATAGAACCACCTGTCATTGGATCCGACCGTATACTTCTGAGACTGCCGGTCTCGGATGCGATCGCATAGGTTGACGCAGTAGCTCCCTCTGTAGAATCCGACGAAGATGTATCCGCCGTTCGCTAAGTCCGGCACGTTTCCCTCCATTCTTAGCCCTTCATCTTCATCGAGCGCCTGCATGAACCTCCGCAGTAGTGGGAGGTCTCGGATTCTTCGTTCAGCGTAGATCGAGCGAACCCGTCTCATATCCATCAGGGTTGTAACTTGATGATTCTCAGGAGACTCAAAAACCCTTTACCATTCGTCAACGATGCTAGGCTTTGCCCCTAGGCCTCAGAGAAGGTTGGTACTGACCAACGTGATATCGTCGCGCGAGAAGGAAAGGGTTGCGTTCTCCTCCCTCGTCGTAGCGGTAGCGCTGACCTCACTGAAGGCTATCGTTGGCATCCTCACTAACAGCCTAGGGATTATCTCCGAGGCATTGCATTCGGGCCTCGACTTGGTGGCGGCGGCCACAACGGTCTACGCGGTAAGGACCTCTAGCAAACCTCCTGACAAGGATCATCTCTATGGTCACGGAAAATACGAAAGCTTCTCGGCCTTGGTCGAGACACTGCTTCTCCTCGCTACTTGTGCATGGATAAGCTATGAAGCGATACAACGCTTGTTCTTCAGAGAAGTTCACGTAGAAGCAAGTCTGGCCGGCTTCGCGGTTATGGCCACATCGATCGTGCTGGATTTTTCCAGATCTCGCGCTCTCTACCGAGTTGCGAAGAAATATCGAAGCCAAGCGCTCGAAGCGGATGCCCTTCACTTCAGCACTGATATTCTGAGCTCTGTCACAGTCATCGCCGGGCTCTTTTTTGTAAGCCTTGGCTATCGAGTGGCGGACCCAATTGCGGCCCTAGGTGTAGTCGTAGTGGTGGTCGTACTGAGCTTGCGGCTCGCAAGGAGAACGGTCCTCGTGCTCCTGGACCGAGCGCCCGAAGGGCTGGCTGAAACCATCCGAGCTGAAGTGCTGAGAATCCCAGGGGTTCAGTCCTGTCGCCGGGTGAGGGTAAGGCCATCTGGAGCGCAAACCTTCGTTGACCTCGAGGTATTTGTCGACAACTCGATGAGCTTTGAAAGGGTGAACGGGATTGCGGTCGAGGTCGAGCGGACAATCCGGAAACTAGAACCCAACAGCGACATCGTTGTCAGAACTCAGCCTGTGGCAAGACCGGAGGCTGGATTGGCGGAGAAGGTTAGGAAGCTTGCGTTTCAGATTCATGGCCTAAGAGGACTTCACAACATCGAGGTGCATGACACGGACGAGGGTCTTCACGTCGAGATGCATCTTGAGGCCGACCCTGATGCTAGCCTAGAAACTGCTCACGGAATTGCAAGCAAACTGGAATCAGCGGTCAAATCGAACATACCCGAGGTGGCGGAAGTCGTGACGCACATAGAATCTGCGGAAGAGATGCCACTTACCAGCGCGGATGTGACGTCAGAGTCCCAACGGGTTGTTAACGCTGTCAGGGAGACGGCTCTAAGCGTGCCCGGTGTGAAAACCTGTCGTGATATTGCCGTTCACAGCGCCGAAGATGGCCTTCATCTTACTATGACATGCATTCTAGACGCAAGTATGGCGGTCTCTGAGGCACACGAGATCTCAACCAGGATTGAGGAAGCCTTGCGAACGCAGATCAAGGGTACATCCAAAGTCCTAGTTCATGTAGAGCCAGACATGCGCGTTGCTGGGTTCTAGATTCTCACTCCAATCGGTTTTTCCAGCACTTCTTTGAAACTGATGGATCTCCCGCCGACAATCTTCAGCTTGGTTTCGATCTCGTCTTTGGTGATTTCTAATATGTTGTAGGAATTGTGGAAGAAGCCTCTCAGGCGTTCTGAGGAGACGCTCCCAGCGTGCAGTACTGTGAGGTCTTGGACATCCCACATCCATGGCCTATGCCTGTGCCCGCCCAAAACTAGGTCCGCCCCGGATCTTACCAGCGCTCGTAGTGCGTCTCCAGCATCTACTATTGGAATATTGTCTGGTCCAGTGTCTGGAACTTGGATCAGGTGATGATGCATAATGACCAGTTTGCGCCGTCGCTTGTACCTCTTCAGGTTCCGCTGGAGCCAAACGACTTGACGATGACCGATCTCTCCTTCATCTCTCTCCGGCCTTGCTGTGCCCACCACGATCATGACCACGTCCCCTATCCTCACGATCTTTCTGGGACCGAAGACATGCGCGAAGAGTAGGTACCCTGTGGAACGGTAGTCATGATTTCCGCTCGTCACGACCATATTCTTGCAGCGAAGGGTTCCAAGCTGCTTCTTCGCATCGCGGTACTGACTCACGAGGCCGTTGTCTGTAACGTCTCCGGTAACCACTACTGCGTCAGGATCGAGTGAATTGATTTCCTGCACGGCTTCTCCAAAGACCGAAGCTTGAAACTCGGCCCCGCAGTGGATGTCAGAAATATGAGCTATCAGCAAGTCGCGCCGACTCCACGATGTGAGACTAGAACGACCGTCCGCTGCATGGGCGTGCTTGCAGATGTCGCATCAATTTGCAAGTGACGGACTTCTCGCATTGTATGTCTATGAAACGGGGGGCTCTTCAGTCCTCTCACGCAGGCCCTTTTCTTCGAAGCGTGAAGCCCGTTCCAGTGCCTCAGCAAGTGCAGCTTTCGGCATCAGAATACTCATGTGCTTCTTTTCGTCGCCAGAATCGTTTCGGAGTCTCAGCAGAATCCAGTAGGTGCTGGATTCCTTGTCGACGCAAAGGTCAATCCTAGCTTGCCAAATGTCAGAGGACACGCTGGCTCCCCCGGACGATCATACATAACTACGGCACTGTGAGGGGCACTTAAGACGATCCATTCAGGGCCAGATAGGATTTCGGAACTGCTCGACGCCCAGAACGAGGCGTGATGGAGTAGATCGTGACTCTAGGGAAACAGCAGAGTCACGATCTATGTGGGACGATGTCAGGCTGGGCAAGCATCGTTGCGTCGAGGTTGCATAGACCACGGGGTACTCGCCAAAGCCACGCAGTCACACTGAGCGGCGGGCACATCGCTCGATGCAGTGTTCTGGCCGGCATTCGGTGTCTCACGGGGATGTGGGCATTCATCGCTACCATTGTGAGCTCACGTGGGCTTGGAGTCCTGGGGCGAACAGTTTCACGCACAGAGCCAGAAGAATAGAGAATCATTTTGGTCGTGCTTGTTGAGGAGGGAGAAAGGCTGTCGATCTTTCTCGAGTCTGACAGAACCTGTCCGGCGGGAGCACAGAAGTTCGATGAAACGTCGTTTTCTTGGGAGGGGTCTCTTGAGAAAAGGTCAAGTCGAGTAGTAGTAGTCTTGTCAGTCAATGACGCGGTCTCAATCCTCTTGGGGTCGATGCCGCTTGGAGCTATTTGTATGCGGTCTGCGCTCTGTGGCGATTGTCGGATAGTCTGCGTGTTCCGTGCTCGTTCAAGTAGTGCTGATGTGGCGTGGTCAGTCACGAGTTTTCCCTACTTCTACACGCATGGGCGAGAGATATATCAATGTACCGATTTCGGTACAGTAACGTCTCCGACGGAGATTATCGGCCCTTATTCATACGCCATGAAGTTCCCTCAGCGGCCTGTAACCTAGGTTAGACAGCCTACTTCTCTTCGAGGGTCTTGCCGCATTTCTGGCAGAACTTTGCTTCGACGAAGTTCTTGTGCTTGCATACTGGGCAGGTCTTCATCGGGACTGATTCAAGCGAGCTGGAGGCCTTGATGAAGACTACATCTCCGATCTTCTCGACTTGATCAAATGACAGGTAGGCTTCCTCTTCTCTGCCTCTTTCAACGATGATCGCCAACTTCCCTTCGCTCGACCAGGCTAGGTCTTTGACCGTTCCCGTCTTCTTCGCCTCGCTGTCTATGATCTCCTTTCCGACGATCTCTTCGCGTCTATGCCACTTGACCAAAAGCCTCTCCACCATGGGCTTGGAACGCTCACTGTATTTAGCGTTGCCGCGCGGGTTCTGTGGCATAATCGCGCTCGTCCTCAACCAATGCTGTACGTGTTCGTCTACACCAAACACCAGTTGCTCCAAGAAACGAGCCATGTACCCTTGTGTGCTTCAAGGTTGAAATCAAGGCATGCACAACAAGTCATACATCAGCGAGAGGGAACGGACGTGGTTAAGGCCCATGCTCTTGTGATCGCTCTCAACAAGGGTCAAGCGGCCACTAACCTCGCTCGGAGCATGCACCTGATTGATCATTCATTGAGAATCCACTCCGCCGACGGCGAGCTTTGTATCCCGCTCGTGCGTGCCGTTGAGGAGTCAGAGTCGAGACGTCTGTCACTTGCGCTGGGCACGGTCCGAGTTGAGGAGCGGAAATTCAGTCAGCGGCGGTCATCGCGTCGCACATTGTTCGAAGAGCTTCAGGACCAGTTGCCTCCTCATCTTCTCGCAGCTATTCCAAGGTCGCTCGATATCGTAGGTCAAATCGCGATCGTTGAGCTGCCGGATGAACTCAGTCCTTTCGAAGAGCTCATTGGCAGAGCCATCTTGCAAACTTGCCCTAGCGTCCGAACGGTGATGGCAAAGGCGAGTGCCTTCTCATCTCGGTACAGGGTGAGAGAGCTGAGTTTGATCGCTGGCGAAGACAATCCCGTAGCACGCCATAGAGAAAATGGATGCGTATTCGAGCTCGACGTCAGGGCGGTCTTCTTCAGTCCGCGTCTCGGTCATGAACGGTTGCGCGTTGCCCGGCAGGTTCAACCTGGTGAAACAATAGTTGATATGTTCGCCGGAGTTGGACCATACTCGATACTGATAGCGAAGAGGCAACCGAGGTCCACTGTGTACGCGGTAGACATCAATCCTTCGGCGTTGAAGTTCCTGAGATCAAACATACTTGCTAACCGTGTCGTTGCAAACGTCAGGCCAATAGGGGGAGACATTCGAGAGGTCATCAGATCCACTCTCTCAGGAATAGCGGATAGGGTCATCATGAATCTGCCGGGCGACGCGGTGTCTTTCATCAGCGAGGCATGCCTAAGCCTCAAGGAGACAGGAGGAGTTCTCCACTTCTACTCGTTTGAATCCTCAGAAAAGCCGGAAGAGGCAGCTGCTGCAAAGCTTGAGCAAGGCGTTCAGGCGTCAGGCCGGAAGCTGAACTCAATACTGACAACTAGAGTGGTCAAGGCAGTGGCTCCCTACCGGGTACAGGTAGCGGTCGACGCGGTCATAGCATGACCATTGGTGGCCCTAGAGTTCGGCAACTATCTCGACCTCGATTCTGGAGGATTGGTTGCGAATGGCGCTTACGAATTCTCGGCTCATGTCTGAAGCCGACTTGTCAGCGCCAACCATTACAGTTCTTGTGCAGACGTAGTTGCTTTTGCGGGCAACTAGATCAGTCGGGTGGCTCAGTGCCAATCGTCGGTCCCCCCGTCCTGTAATCCTCTCACTTAGGTTTCCAGCCATCATTGTCATTATGACATGCGCATTGTTGTTCCTCACAAGCCTTCGGAAGTTGGACGAAAGATCAGCGGCTCCTTTCGACGCACAGACTGCTACTATGCAGTCTCCTCTCTCTGTAAGGTGCTTGTCTTTCGTGATTTCGAGCGTACTCATGTGGGTCGCTTGGATTCTGGGATGGCCGGTCGCTCGAATTGTCTCAGCCACTCGCATTTGCTGTCCTGTCTCTTCGTGACGCATGGGGTTCTAAGGCTTTTATCGACGCCCGCATTAACCGCTATGCGGATCAGGCGCCGAGTTTGATAGACTTCTCTGAGAAGCGGAGAAGAGCTGTCGAAGCGCTTCGATCCGAAGGGGTTCTACATGACGGTCGAATCGCCCGGGCGATGATGACCGTTCCGCGTGAGCTATTTCTTCGGCCTGAGGAAATGCCGTACGCGTACATCGATTCACCGCTTCCTATAGGATATGGGCAGACCACAAGCGCTCTTCACATGACCGCCTTGTTCTGCGAGTACGCAGAGATGAAGTTGGGTCAGAAGGTACTGGAGGTTGGGGGCGGTTGCGGCTACATGAGCTGTGTCTACGCTGAGGTTGTCGCTCCCAAGGACAAGGCGGAGAAGGAGTGGGGTCATGTCTGGACGGTGGAGATAGTGAAGGAGCTGGCAGAGTTCGCCAGGCTAAACGTCGAGAAGGCGGGCTACGCAAACAGAGTCACGGTCATCCACGGAGACGCATCTGTCGGTCTCCCAGACTCCTCTCCCTACGACGTGATAATTGTCACGAGCGCAGCGCCCGACGTTCCGGATCCGCTCGTTGAGCAGCTCGCCCCCGGCGGCGCTCTTCTAGTGCCGGTCGGAACGCCGCATTTCTTTCAAGAGCTGTTTCGTGTTAGGAAATCTGAGAACGGAAAGATAACGCGAGAGAACATGGGTGGGGTCGCGTTCGTTCCTCTCAAAGGAAAGCTTGGATGGCGATAGGATACCGTCACAACAATGTCATTCGCTGTTTCGTCCTCCGAAGTGAGATGACTTGGCCCATCGGGCTTCCTCTTCCGTGCCACGCGATAAGGACCTGATTAGAGACCGCATCTGGACCCTCTTGGAGGAACAGAACATCGCGAGGTTTCCTCGCCCAGTCTTCCATCGCATTCCGAACTTTCTAGGTGCCGAAGAAGCAGGCAGGAAAGTTGCAGGCCTGAAAGAGTTTGAGGATGCCAAAACGATCAAGGTGAATCCCGACTCTGCTCAAAGACAGGTAAGGTTTGAGGCGCTTTCGCGTGGAAAACTTCTATTGATGCCGACCCCGCGTCTTCGAAGTGGTTTCATTCTTCTTGACGATGCTGTGCCGAAGGCTCGGCACAGAGTAGCCTCAACTATTCACGGCGCGTTCGTGCTCGGAAAGAAAGTTCCGCTGGACAAGCTCCCCGCGATCGATCTGGCAGTCGTCGGCTCGGTCGCCGTTGCTCCGGACGGAGGCAGAATAGGGAAGGGTGAGGGATACAGTGAGATCGAGTATGGAATCCTTCGCGAACTAGGGTTGGTCAGCGATTCGACACCAATCATAACGACCGTACATGATTCGCAGATTGTTGACTTCGTTCCTCTGGAAGACCACGACATCGCGGTCGACTACATTGTGACACCAACACGCCTGCTTGCAGTCAACCGCAAGAAGCCTAGACCAGCGGGCATCGTCTGGAGCAAGGTCACCCCCGGCATGATTGAGAGAATGCCGATACTCAGGGAACTCGGTGAGAGACGAGCTGCTAACCGAAATAGCGTTCAAGTGTAGGTTTCGTGGCCGGTCTCGCCGCACCCGTCTTCATCCTTTCCAAAGCTTTTCTGACCCGGTCTTCACTGAAGTCTCGCTCCCCGCATAGAAAACCAACTACGTCTTCGATATTTGGTTCTCTCCAGCTGAGCATGTAGTCAGACCGCACCTTTGGTTGCAGGAAGAACTCCTTGATCCTGTTAACGTTGTCCGGAAGATCCATATCCGGAGTCTGAGCCACAACTCCGGATAAATCTCCGAACTGCTTGACCAATTTCAATGCAGTCTTAGGCCCGACTCCTCTGACGCCGTCAGGATTGTAGTCGGTGCCGATCAATATCCCAACGTCGATCAGTTGCTCACGCGTCAGACCTAAATCCGCAAGAACTTCATGCAGATCGACGACTTCAGGTTCGACCTCGACGAATGCCTGTCGTCCTGGTAGCTTCCTCCTGCCGGAGATCGTAAGGTTCTTCACCATGCGAGGTGCTCCGAAGAGCAGTGAATCATGGTCTTGTGAGGCAGCAGCCCACACGTCGCCTCTCGCTGCCATGTGAGCTGCCTGGGCCTCTCCTTCGGAGGGTGCTTGTACCCACGGAACCCCTAGCCCTTCCAGCAGTCTCTTCGAGTCCTCAACCATGAGTTCTTTGAGCGTAGCAGTCGCTTGAGCGTACTTCCTCGCATCTTCGACTCTTCCAGCTCTGAGTGCGTCTTCATATTTCAAAGCGGCTTCTTCACGGATCTTTCGCCGTCGTCTGATCTCCATCTCTTTCAGTTCAGGAGGTTCTCCGTCAAACACGTAGACGATCCGTATGCCTTTCTCTCCAAGATTGGCTGTGCGGTAGAGGATGCCGCTGAGATGACTTGTGACTCTTCTCGTTCGGTCCATAAGAGGGGTGCCGTCGGGCTGTCTGATTATGGCGAGAAACTGATACAATGTGTTGTAAGCGTCAACGGCTAGGCTCTTACCACATAGATCGTCTAGCGAGATCTTCCTTTTCAGTAGAACGTCGCTGAGGTCTACTCCCAATGCGATAGCCTCTATCTTTGTCTCGGCCGAATCTAGTAAAGTCTGCTACCGAGTCGTTCAATAAGTGAAGTGACCGAGCGTCTAGTAGGTATGGCGAGGAATTTGAATCGCGATTTTTCGCCCAAAGGGTTCGGGCAAATAGAGCTGGGTTGCATCCGTAGGGAGAACACCTATCGTTGAGAAGGGGATCCTGTGTTGCCTCAGTATTCTTAGCAGCGGTTTGTAGTATGAGCCGGGTCTGCCAGCAAGATGTAGGAACCATTTGCGTGAAATCTCGACCTCGGAGTCTAGTGCCCCGTCCGCAAACCCGCGCACATGCCATTCCAATAGATTCGTAAGAGACTTCGACAAGCCGAATCTTTGCCCAATCCCCCATTCCTGAAAGATGGGATCGCGAAATCCGATTTGACCTAAGAGAAGAGCTACTCGTGGAACATTATCAGGCAGAATCCTTACTGCATTTCTCGCATGCAAAGCTATCACGCCCTCGCTCTTCTGTTAGGGTATCGTCTTGACCGGCGCCGTGTGCCAGAGTCTATCCTCAACGCAGAGGAACCAAATCACATTGGGACGAGCTTCGCTACTCCCAATATCCGCAGCCGTTAAGTCGGGGCCCAGCGTCTCCTGGCGCCTCATAGTTCCTACAGGTCGTGCAGTAGTATCTTCCAGCCGAAGGATCCCAGAGCATGGGGAGCCCACACCAGTGCATCCTCGGATTCATTGGAAAACGAGGGTACGGCTGCCAGTACGGTATCAAGTATCCGTCGCCACAACACTGGCACATCGTTCTTTCCCGATTAGGGATGACTCGATCGAGAATTAAACCGTTTTGAGGACAAGAACGTGCAAACACAAAGCGGTATCCATCAGGTGCGCTAATGACTGTTGAGCTCGACAGGAAGTCGTACATGTCTCGTCAGCAAACGCATCGAGAATGACCGAAGGAAGCTCATTTTCGTCCATCTCTCCCGCTTTAAAATAACCTCTACTATACATGAATCCACCGTCAAGGCTGCTCGTCTTTGAGCTCCGAACTGCTGTGGGTCAATGACTTCCTATCGAATGAGATAGGGCAAGAGACGGGCGTTCTCAGAGATCTCCGAGTAGTTCGTGGACCATCGGCTGAGTTCTGCATACGATGTAGAGGGGGCAGAATGCTCTGTGGTAAGCTTTCTTGTCCTCTCTTAGCCAAAGCCAGAGCCATAGCTGCCCACAGCAGTTTCGTGGCTTCAGAGCAGATAGATGGCTCCACACCGCCCGGCGTATTCGTGGGAAGACATGGGTACCCGCGCGTGCTCGTTGGTCCCATGATCGCTCCGTATCACGGAGACACAACCGTGCTTGACACCCCCGAATTCTGGCTGGGCAAGACGATTCAAGAAATCGTCGACATGAGATACTCACTAGTCAGAGGTAAGACTCGCGTCAACATATTTGACGCGCAAGAGCCCTTTGGAACTGTCGACAGACTGCAGGAACTCACGTTGAGCCGTATCCCGGCGGAATCTGAAGCTCAATTCGCGAAAAGGCCCGTGGGAGTCTTGACGCTCAGTGATGAGGTGCAGCCGTTTGGTCCGTCAGCCCCGCTGAGGAGTTTTCAAGCGTGGGGGGTCAAGGCTGACAAGCAGATTGAGAAGGCCTACTATGATCGAGACCTGAACGCCGCTGACGCCGTACTTCGTCTGCATGAGAATGGTGTCCTCGTCACGCGCATACAGAGAGCCTTCAGCATGGGCATGTTTGGGGTGGGAGGGCGGAGGAAGCTGGTTCCGACACGCTGGAGCATAACGGCCGTTGACAGCACAATCTCAGAAAGGCTGCTGCATGAAATCAAGCATCTTCCAACCATCGACGATTTCCGCGTACACACGTACCGATACATTGACAATAGATACGTTGTGATGCTTCTTCCCGCCATGTGGTGCTATGAGTCGATAGAAGCTTGGTTCCCAGGTACAGCTTGGAATGAAAGCGGAAACTATCCAGCGATGATGGGAGACCACGAAGGGTATCAGGGAAGGACGACTTACGCAAGCATTGGTGGCTGCTACTATGCTTGCAGGCTCGCGATCGCGGAACATCTCATCAAAGAGAGGAGACAGGGCGCCGCCCTAGTTCTGAGGGAGATTCATCCAGGGTACATCCTCCCGGTTGGAGTTTGGAACGTGAGGGAGAGTGTGAGAGCTGCTCTCTCGATGAAACCGGCGCGCTTTGACAACTTCTCTTCAGCGTTAGACTTCGCGTTGGCGCGGCTCAGTATTCCGCGCAAGGCGTGGCTGCGGAGCAGCCACCTACTGAGGGAGGCTTTCTTCCAAAGAAGGATCAGCAACTATTTCGAGGCTCAGTAGCCAAGTTGCTCCTGTTCCCCAACCGTCTGTTCTTGTGCCTGTCTGCCGTATTTCCTGACGTATTTTTCGTCGAGCGCTCCTGCTGTGCTGAGGTTTACGATCGTATTTGTACTGGCCTCGCCAGTCAGCCTGCCAAGATCGCCTTTGAACTGACGCCACTTGAGGTGAGTGCGCCCGCTCTTCGAATTGTAGATGATCCCGAGAACGTTTGACACTCGTGTGAATCTTATGTCTCTGATCTGCTCGAGCGTTTCCTTGTCCTCAGCCTCAAGATACATGGTTCCTTGATCTGAGGCTCTCTCTGGGAAGACGTTCTCGTCGCTGACAAACTCGTCAGGAATGAATGAATCGCAGGTGCTCACGATCATGAACCGTCTGAAGCTGCTGAGATCGCAGACGGTGTCAATTTTCAAACGCCGCACCGGCCCTTTGTGAGCGTCAGCTGATTTTCCTGAGATAGGAACCGGCAACTGAATGAAATGAATCTGTCGGTTCGACAATATTACGGCAACCGTGACAATGGATCAGGGCCGAGATGTTCTGGTCCTTTTGGGGACAGAAGCGCCGAGCAAGCAACGGATAAATAAATGACGGGTGGTCCCGTGTAGGAAAAAGAGGGCGTTTGGACTGAGCCAGACTAAAACGGTGCGAATGCCAACCTGCACTTGGTGTTCGAGGACGATAATGCCTGGAGAAGGCGCAGTACGCTTTCCGTGTCCGAACTGCGGTGAGGTCACCATATGGCGCTGTGAGAAGTGCAGGACCTTCGGAAGACCCTACAAGTGCGCAAAGTGCGGGTTTACAGGGCCTTAGGCGGCGACTCTAGTTGGCGAAAGTGATTGCCCAAATCAAGATCTTTCCGACTGAGACAACTGTCGACCTCGGAGAGCTGAGGAAGAACGTTGAAAAGGCGCTTCCGCCTGAGACAACCGTTGCACGGTTCGATGAGGAGCCGATAGCCTTTGGACTGGTGGCACTGGTCGCAAGGGTTGTCATGCCAGAGGAAGAAGGTAGAATGGAGAAAGTGGAGGAAGCCCTGAAATCTGCCGAGAACGTGGGCGAGATTCAGGTCGTCAATGTGTGGCGATCCTGAGGCATGTTACTAAAAGTAACACTTATATGGACGGTCCGTTACCCATAGTAACACATTTCGCGAGCCCTGGCAGCCGTAGTACAGCCGAGCCGCGAGAAAGATCATGATTGAAGGGATGAAGAGAGATGGTAGGAAGAGATTTGCAGCTGAGAGTTGCCGACGCACGGCAGAGAGACGTAGGTCACGGCAAAGTAAGAATAGATAACGACACAATGCAGAAACTTGGAATCACGGCAGGCGACTTTGTCGAGATCCACGGCAAGAAGATGACGGTGGCTGTTGCCTGGCCCGCATACGCCGAGGATCAAGGCGAAGAGATTGTTCGAATGGATGGCCTGATCCGAAGAAACGCGGGAGTGGCGCTGAACGAGTACGTGGTTCTCAAGAAGGCAGACGTGAAAGAGGCGCAGGCGATTATCTTTGCGCCGACTGACGTAAGGTTGAGCGTTGACGAAGAATTCGTAAGCTTCGTGAAACGCAGATTCATGGACATGCCTTTCGTCGAGGGCGACATGACGCTTCTCTCGATCTTCGGTAGCGCGGTTCCGCTGGTTGTCACTCGAACCAGACCTCACGGTCCGGTCAAGATACTCGAGACCAGTCACGTTCAGGTTCTGAGCGAGCCGACACCTGAAAAGAAAGGCATCTCGATGGTCACGTACGAGGACATCGGGGGCCTCCACGAAGAGATTCAACGAATCAGAGAGATGGTCGAGCTTCCGCTCCGGCATCCCGAGCTCTTCCAGAGGCTCGGGATTGAACCCCCGAGAGGCGTATTCCTCTACGGCCCTCCAGGATGCGGAAAGACGCTCCTAGCGAAAGCGGTCGCCAACGAATCTGACGCAAACTTCTACGTAATCTCGGGGCCTGAAATAATGTCAAAGTTCTACGGCGAATCTGAAGCTAGACTTCGAGAGATCTTCCAGAAGGCACAGGAGACTGCTCCGAGCATAGTCTTCATCGACGAGATGGACGCGATCGCGCCCAAGCGTGAAGAAGTCACGGGTGAGGTTGAACGACGCGTTGTTGCGCAGCTCCTGTCGCTCATGGACGGGATGGGGACGAGAGGCAACATCATAGTGATCGGCGCGACCAACAGACCGAATGCAATCGATCCCGCGTTGAGACGACCTGGAAGGTTTGACCGAGAGATCGAGATCGGCGTGCCCGACAAGCAGGGTCGGTACGAGATCCATCAAATCCACACGAGGAACATGCCGCTTGCTGAGGACGTTGATCTCAAACGGCTTTCAGACATCACTCATGGTTACACCGGAGCCGACATCTCATCGCTCTCAAGGGAAGCAGCGATGAAGGCCCTCCGACGCTACATGCCTGAGATCAATCTAGAGGAGGAGAGGGTCCCACCCGAAATACTGGACAAGATGGTTGTGAAGGAGGATGACTTCCTCTCGGCCTACAGGGAGATCACCCCCACGGCAATGAGAGAAGTCTACGTTGAGGTACCCTCAGTTCACTGGAGAGACGTCGGCGGACTCGAGGAATTGAAGAACGAACTCATCGAATCCGTCGAGTGGCCCCTGAAGAAGCCTGAGGTCTTCAAGAAGATGGGCATCACGCCTCCTAGGGGCATACTGCTCTACGGCCCGCCGGGCTGCGGCAAGACTCTGCTCGCAAGAGCCGTCGCCACTGAAGGCGAAGCCAACTTCATCTCAGTCAAGGGCCCCGAGATCTTCTCAAAGTGGGTCGGAGAATCCGAGAAAGCAATCAGGGAAATTTTCAGGAAGGGAAGAACCGCAGCACCAGCTATAATCTTCTTCGACGAGCTCGACTCAATCGTTCCGAGAAGGGGACTCGGATACTCTGACTCGGGAGCCAGCGAGCGAGTGATCAGCCAGCTCCTCACTGAACTCGACGGCATAGAATCGCTCCAGAACGTAGTTGTGATCGCCGCCACCAATAGGCCTGACATACTCGACCCGGCGGTCCTGCGACCCGGCAGATTCGATCGCCTGATATACATACCAGCGCCAGATCACAAAGCGCTCAGGGAGATATTCAAGATCCACACACGAAACATGCCGCTCTCAAAGGACGTTGACCTCGACGAGGTCGTCCGCATGGCGGCCGGGTGCTCTGGGGCAGACGTTGAGGCTATCTGCCGTGAGGCAGCCATGAATGCGCTTCGCGAAGACGTAAGCGCGAACGAAGTCACGCTTCGCGACTTCAAAGTAGCCATGGAAAAGATCAAGCCAAGCATCACGGCCGATATGGATACTTGGTACCAGAGCTTCTCCAAGCGTTTCAGGAGAGAGAGAGCAGCGGTACCGACTGCGATCGTGTAGGAACTGCTAGGAGAGTTCAATGAACAAGCTCTGGGGGCCTCGCCCCCTCAACTTGGCAGTGGTTGAAGTCCTTCAACGCAAGGGTCCGCTCAATGACGGCGACCTCTTAGACGAGGTCAAGGAGAGCTACGGCGAAGTAAGCTTCCGAGAACTGAATAGCGCTCTCCTCAAACTGGAACTCAGCGGCGTCCTCAGGGTCACACGCCTCATGAAGGGGAAGCGACGAGTAGAACTGGTCCCGCCCAAGCAACCATAAACCAACTGCACGAGTATTCACGAACCTTATCTAGCTGAATCAGTCTCGGAACGAACATTCAGCTATCAGTCTAAAGCAGAGGCTACAGCTGGCCGAGGCATGAATTTACGGTGAACTCCGACATCGACGTCATCGTGGTGGGGTGCGGCGTAGCCGGAGCGACAGCAGCAGAAACCGCGTCCTCGCTTGGTTCCCGCGTCCTCCTCCTCGAAGAACACGATCGAGTCGGAGTACCATCTCACTGCTCGGGCCACGTCGGTATCAACAGCATGAAACGCTTCGGCCCTTCGCTTCCAGACACAATCATAAAGAACCAGATCCGCGGCGCGATCTTTCATTCCCCGGCAGGTCAGGTTCTTCGACTCGAGCGCCGGACTCCAATCACTTGGGTTCTCGACCGCCGAGCCTTCGACGAACACATGGCAGCGAGAGCAGAGAAAGCTGGAGTGCGGATCCAGCTGAATTCGCGAGCGCGGTCGATGCAGGCGTCCAACGAGGGGCCGGTTGAAATCCGTGCGTCAGTCAACGGGAGATCCCTATCGTACAAGTGCGGCTTGATCGTAGACTGCGAAGGAGCAGCCCCCACGCTCACACGTCATCGATTCGCTGCCGAAGGGGGTAGATCAATGTGGGTGAACTCCGCTCAAGTCCACGTTGACCAAGTGAAGGACTTGAACCGAGACATGGTTGAAGTGTACCTTGGATCTAGGTACGCGCCCGGGTTCTTCGCGTGGATGATACCTTGGAGAGACGGGTCAGCAAAGATTGGATTGGCCTCTCGAGAGGGAAACGCGCGTCTCCTTCTGGAGAGGTTCATGGCGAAACATCCCGACATTTCTCGAAGATTGAGCGGCGCCGCATGGCACGATGAATCCTTCCATCCGATTCCCCTCGGCGGCCCGATTTCCAAGACATTCCATCGTGGAATGTTAATCGCGGGTGATTCCGCGCATCAGGTCAAGCCCACGACAGGAGGGGGGATCGTGTTCAGCCTCATCTGCGGAGAAGCGGCAGGAGAAGTCGCGTACGAAGCATGTGCAAAGAGAGATGTGTCTGAGCCATTTCTTTCGAAATACGAAAGACGGTGGAAAAGCCGGATTGGTCGCGATCTTGACTTCATGCGACACATCAGAAGAATGCTTTTCAGGCTGCCAGACCGCCGCTTGGAGAGGATCTTCTCGGTCGGTCTAACTCTGGGTATTGAAAACGCCCTGAACAGGGCTGGCGACATAGACATGCAAGGGAGAACACTAGGTCGGCTCGGGCTCGATCCAAGGTTCGCCGTCAGCGCGCTCTACTCATCAGTGCTTTCACTTCCATTCCTCGCCGACCCAAGAAACCCGACGACTAAAGGCACAGACTAGTTCGTTCGATAGGATTCGCTCTTCTGGGTCGAAACGCCTCGTGCGAAGCACTCTACCGCATCACGCCACAGATGGTGAGCCAGTTCCGTGAGCGTGTTTGCCTCTGCACGGACAACGGCGAAGCCAGTACATTGCTCGCTGTCGCAAGAACTCCAGAGGTGTGCCCCGTCAAGATCCATACTATGGTGGGCGGCGAGGAGTGCGTAATCTACTTGGAGGACAAGCGGCGCAAAGTTTCTGTCAGCGCCGGAACGACCTTGTAGAGATCCCCAGCGATTCCGTAGTCGGCATACTCGAAGATTGGGGCCTTCGAGTCAGTGTTCACCGCCACAACAATGCGTGCGTTTTGTATGCCTGTAATATGCTGTATTTGACCGGAGATGCCGCAGGCGATGTACAGCTTGGGCGTCACTTTCTGACCGGATAGTCCAACGTACTGGTCTATTGGAAGCCATTTCAGGTCTTCAGCGATTGGGCGAGAGCACCCAACCACGCCACTGACTGTCTTTGCTAGCTCCTCAATGATAGTGATATCTTCTTTCCTCTTGAGGCCGCGCCCGAATGAGACGATGGCTTCGGCCTCGGTGATCCTCACACCCGCAAACTGTTTCGGCTTCCGTTCAAGGACTTTGACCGGAGACTCAACTACCTTGGGTTGCACTTGGATTATCTCCCCGGTTCTGTTCGGCTCCTTAGCGAGCGGTTGGAAAACGCCTTTGGGAAGCGTGAAGATCTGAGGCTTGGATCTGATCATCAGCGTCTCGGTTATGTTGCCTCCAAGTATGAGACGGTCAGCAACCACGCACTTCTTCTCGGCATCTATGTCCAGCTTCGAGCATTCTGTGCAGCATCCGGTCTTGAGGCGTTCTGCGACTCTAGCAGCAAGCTCGAGCCCGCTTCGAGTTGACCCGATAAGTACGACATCTGGCCGGTATGTTTGAGCCAGCTCGGTCAGTACAGCTGAGTAAGGATGAACTTGGAACATCTTCAACGAAGCGTCTTGAACAGCGTAGACTCTGTCCGCTCCAAAAGCGATGAGGTCTTTGCCCGTCTCCAAGACATCTTCGCCTAGGACGACGGCTGCCAAATCGGTGCCGAGTTTGCCTGCCAGGTCGCGTCCTTTCGAGAGCAGCTCTCTCGCAACAGCTGGAGATTCAGAGAAGACCCAAACTCCGTCAAATTTCTGAGCGGCTGTCAACCGACTTTCACCACTCCTTCGCTGACCAAGGCCGTCACAAGTTTCTCCGCCGCTTCACCGGGCTCGCCCTCTATCAGAATCCTCTTCCTTTCTCCAGTGGCCACGGAAGATCTCAAAGGCTCTGTGAGGGAGCCCTCGCGACCTACCTCGCCCGGTTTCAACTCGATGTCAGCTAAAGTCCAAGCGGTCATCGTTTTCTTTGAGGCCGCCATTATGGCCATGAGTGTTGGAAGTCTTGGTTCGTTGATCTCTCGCGAGACCGTCACAAACGCCGGGAGCTTCGATTCGACAATCTCGTAGCACTCTTCAAGATTCCTATCAACGAGGATATTCGAATCTTGCAGAGTGATTCTCACTGCGTACGTTATCTGAGGAAGGTTCAGGATTTCTGCGGTCCTAGGTCCAACCTGGAAGGAATATTGATCTTCTGAGGTTTCTCCGCATAGAATCATGTCGAACTGCCCGATCTTCTTGATAGCGGCCGACAGTGCCAAAGCTGTCGCGTGAGCATCAGAGTTTTCAAACTCGGGGCCTGCTAGCATGTAGCCTTCGTCGGCTCCCATGGCGATAGCCTCTCGGAGCGCCTCCTTGGCTCGGGCGGGTCCCATCGTTAGGACAGTGATCTTTCCGCCATGTTTCTCCTTCAGCCTGACGGCTTCCTCTATCGCGTTCTTGTCAGACTCGCTGATGACGCGTGCCACGCCTTCGGTCTTCAGTGTCTTGGTCGTGCGGTCAATCCGCAAGTCTTGTGTGTAGAACACTTGCTTGGCGAGCACGATTATGTTCGGCACGGTTCCCACTCCAGCACGCGGGCTCGCATGTATGACATCCTAGAGTTTATGATTCTGACTGTTCAAGCGCTTCCGCCACCAGTTCGGCCACATCTCTCACAGCCATACTCTCTGAAGTCCCCACAATCTTGGCGGCGTCCTCGAACATTGAGATACAGTAGGGGCAGGCGGCTGCGAAAATGTCCGGCTTCATTCTGTGCGCTTCCTCAGTTCTTATCACGCCACATTTCTTCTTGCCCTCTACCGTGTACCACGTGTTTCCTCCGCCTCCGCCGCAGCAGAAACTCTTGGTGCGCGATCTAGGAAGCTCTATCAATCTCTTGCCGGAGAGTGCTCGAACAATCTTCCGGGGTGCTTCGTACTCGTCGTTGTACCTGCCGAGATAGCATGGGTCGTGGAATGTCACGGTCTCTTGTTTCCCCTTCGCAAGTCTCAGTCTTCCTTCTTGCAGTAGTCTGGTGATCAGCTGCGTGTGGTGCAGCACTTCGAATTTGCCGCCGAATCTTGGGTACTCGTTCCTGAATGTGTTGTAACAGTGAGGGCACTGTGTGACGATCTTCTTGACGCCTCGTTTGTTCAATGTCTCG
>Ga0209725_1000162_pt1 | contig 40853 bp, 43 predicted proteins | sample I18A1metaG_FD_184145 | JGI IMG/M metagenome (GOLD analysis project Ga0209725, IMG submission 184145) | Lake sediment bacterial and archeal communities from Gulf of Boni, Indonesia to study Microbial Dark Matter (Phase II) - ​I18A1 metaG... | ecosystem: Environmental > Aquatic > Freshwater > Lake...
ATAGACGACTATTTGGCGCTGGATCTTCGATGCCGCGAATAATACTCCATGTTGACATGGACGCCTTCTACGCGTCGGTTGAGAGGCGTCAGAATCCAACGCTAGCTGGTCTGCCAATAATCGTGGGGGCGGACCCCAAAGGTGGAAAGGGGCGCGGCGTCGTTGCCGGCTGCTCGTACGAGGCGCGCAGGTTTGGAGTTCACTCCGCTCAGCCGATATCGAGAGCATATCGACTCTGCCCTCAAGCAGTCTACCTCAGACCGAACTTTGCCCTGTACGAGGAAGTCTCCGCACGCATAATGGACACCCTCCGTAGCTTCTCCGACAAGCTCGAGCCGATGGGACTTGACGAAGCATTCCTAGATCTGTCTGACAAGGCAGCTGATTTCGAAGAGGCCGCGAAGATCGCCAAGAGGATCAAGGAGGAGATCGAGACTCGGGAGGGACTAACATGCTCGATCGGTATCGCCCCCAACAAGGCAATCGCCAAGATCGCTTCCGACCATCAGAAACCTGATGGACTCACAACGGTCACTCCTGACGAAACGCCGAAGTTTCTCCGCCCCCTTCCCGTCTCCCGGATTAGCGGCGTAGGAAACAAGAGCACCGAGATCCTCGAGAAAGTGGGCATCAAGACGATCGGAGACTTGGCAAGCTTCCCCGCGGGACGAATGGTCGAATTGTTTGGAAAGTGGGGCGTTAGACTTTCGGAGATCGCAAATGGGATCGACGAAACGCCGGTCGTGACCTCATACGACATCAAGTCCATCAGTACGGAAACTACCTTTGAGCAAGACATCGAAGACAGACGCGTCGTCATTGAAACGCTAGACAAACTTGCCAGGGACGTACATGCACGGGCAACCCAAGACGGGTTCCTGTGGCGCACGATCGGCATCAAGCTGAGGTTTGAAGACTTCTCAACATTCACCCGAGCCAATAGCAGGAACGACTACGCAAACCGATTGGACATAGTACAGAACTCGGTGCGATCTCTCTTCAGCGAGTTCGAGAAAGATCGCAGGAAGATCCGTCTTGTGGGAGTTAGGCTCTCGAACCTGAGGCGGACTGATCTGTCTCAGGAAACATTACTGGCCTGGGCGAAGAACTAGTGAACCCTAGGCGTTTTACGGACAGGACGCATAGTAGAGCATCGGCGTTGAGACTTCGCCCAGCAGCCTTGAACTGTCAAACAGGTCCATGAGGCGTTGAACTGGTATGCTTTGCCTGTTCAAGCTATAGAGAAAGATGGGCCCGTATGCCTTTGCTTGAACTAATTCGGCGGCGACGAGTTTTCTCAGATGCACCCTAATCACTTTCCTTTCCAAACCGCTGAATTTTGAGATCTTATACACGCTCAACGATTCGCCCACATGTTTTGCCAGAGCCAGAAGGATCCTGAGCCTCGATTCGTTGCCTATGATGGTGAGAAGCGGAGGTCTCGGCGGCATCAATCATCGGAATGATATGAACCATCGGGGAGAAGATAAGCGGGAGAGCAAGGTGAAAGTACAAAAACTTGATGATCCCTAGCAAAGAATATCTCAAAGACACACCGAACCTCCGCAGAAGATTGACAGATTTGTCGTGCGTGTTCTGCGATATCATAGCCAAGAAGGCACCGGCTCACATCGTATACGAGGACGATGACTTGATCGCTATTCTGGACAAGCACCCTATCACGGATGGACACACACTACTCCTGACGAAACGTCACTATGAACGGTTTGGCGAGATTCCTCAAGCTGAAGTTGTCAAGTTGTTCGCCAAGGTCCAAGAACTCAACGAGAGAATCATGAGGAAGATGTCGGCACAAGGATCACACATCTCGATCAACGACGGAAAGGCCGCTCACCAGCTCGTCCCTCATATCCATGTCCACATAATCCCGAGGAAAGCCGGAGATGAGGTAACGTTCACTGCACGAAAACGGCTTCCCCATGAACAGATGAAACGGATCAGAGCCCTAATTGGAACCTAGTTGCCGCAGCCCACTGCCTATATCAGGATCTTCGGAATCCTGTTCCTGAGCGCTCTAGCCAGCGGAATCGCAACGATTGCGCCCGAGAGAACCTGGATACTATTGCCAGGCACCTCAACAAGCGCGGCTGGAACCCCGAAGCCCATCATGTATGCTTCTGCCAGGAAGTAGCCTGAAAGCATGGCGATAGCACCGACGAACCATCCGAGCGCATCGCGGCGGCTGCTCTTTCCGTCCCTGACTGCACCTGCAAGAAAGCCCTCTAGACCCTTTATTATCAGTGTGTAGGGCGCAAAATATGCGTATCCCGTGATCATATCAGCTGTAGCCGAGCCTATCCCTCCGGCGAGGCCTCCGACGAACCTACCGAATAACAGAGCGCTGGTGAAGACCATGATGTCTCCGAAGTTCAGGTATCCTCTCGTCGGCGGAATCGGTATCTGAACCAGCATCGTTGCAACCGTGGTTGTTGCAGCCAACGCCGCAGCAAGCGCCAGCTTGGCTGCGACTCCTGACCGAGCCAAGGAGCATCTCCACGACCGCCACGAAAAAGACGCATATATAAGCGCTTACCTATATATCGGCCGATCGTGCCTGCCGTTGGTGTCTTTGGTCACATCGCTTGAATGTCCTCGATGCGGGTCTGTCGAGGGGAATCTTGATGCAGTCGGATGCCCGGTGTGTCACAGCACCCTACTGTTCGAGTATGACTACCAGAAGGTTGGGCAGATCTTCACGAGTGCCGAGTTTCAGACGCGAAGCCCCGGCGTATGGAAGTATCGTGAGCTCCTTCCAATCCAGAACGAAGAGAACGTGGTCTCACTGGGTGAGGGCGGCACATTCATGCACGATTGCCCCAGGCTTGCGCGTGAGATCGGAGTCAGGAAACTTCTCCTGAAGGATGAAACCACGAACCCGACCGGCTCATTCGTAGACCGGGGAATGACGGTCGAGGCGTCGAAGGCAAAGGAACTTGGGCGCAGAATTCTAACGTGCGGAGCGAAGGGGAACCTAGGAGCATCCGCAGCGGCCTACGCGGCGAAGGCGGGAGCCAGATGCAGGCTATTTCTCCCTCAGTTCGTAGACACGGGAAAGCTCTATCAGATGATTGCCTACGGAGCCGAGCTTGAGCCTGTGAGAGACTACGAAGAAGCGCTGAAGAGAATCGAGCCGTCTTCGAACCAGTACATAGTCTCGCCTGCAAGCCGATTCTTCTTGGAAGGCGAGAAGACGACAGGACTGGAGATATGCGAACAGCTGAGCTGGGCGCTACCTGACAGGATCGTAGTTCCGGTCGGCAGCGGCGGCCACCTTGCGATGATCTGGAAGATCCTAAGAGATCTTAGGAGAGCCAACCTCGTTGGAGATAAGTCGGTGAGAATGACGTGCGTTCAACCCCAGGGAGCCGCTCCAATCGTTCAGGGGTTCAATTCGAACAAGACCGATGTCGAGCCACAGGTATCGGTGAAGACCTTCGCCGCGGACATAGCAGTTTCAGCCCCGTTGCACGGGTTCATAGCACTAAAGGCTCTTAGAGAGTCTAAAGGGTCGGCCATCTCGGTCACCGATCACGAGATCCTGAAGGCAACAGCCTTGCTGGCTCACACTGAAGGAATCTTCGCAGAACCAGCAGCAGCTGCAGCGATCGCAGGACTTGCCAAGGCTGTCAAATCTGGTAGAACCGAGCGGGATGAAGAGGTAGTCTGCGTGATAACCGGAGCCGGACTCAAAGATCCGAAGGCTGTAAGGCAACATATTGACCGATCGAAGAGACTCGATAGGCTCTTGAGACGGACGGAGCCAAGAGAGTTTACCCTAGAAGTTGGAGGTACGAAACTCTCGATCCTGCAGCTGCTTAGCGAGTCTCCAGCCCACGGCTACGGAATTTGGAAGGAGCTCGCGGACCAATTTGGAGTTTCTGTGAAACTTCCGAGCGTCTATCAGCATCTGACCGAGCTTGAGGGGTTGAATCTCATAGCAAGGGTGAGGCCTAGGGTTTCGATTACCAAACGAGAGATCTTCCAGTACCAACTGACGGACAGGGGAAGAGAAATTCTACGCGCGAGAAGACAGATCGAATGACTGCACGCTAGAGGATGGCACGGCCTTTCGGTTTCGAGCCGCTCGCGATGAAGATGCCTATCTCCGCTTTCCTCCCACGCAGAGAGACGCCGCAACACTTTGTCCTCGCCAGCTCCACTTTCACGTCTTCCAAGCCAACGTCCTCAAGCCACTCTTCGACTTTCTTCAGCTCAAACCCGAGCCATCGGTCGGCCATCTCGTCCCTCAGCCACCGCTCGTTATGCTTCTCCAAATCTGCTACCGCGAGCCTACCGCCTGGCTTGAGGACTCGAGTCATCTCCGAGATGGCTCGTCTTGGCCTTGGGCAGTGATGGAGGACCATGTTTCCAAGGACTGCATCAGCGAAGTTGTCGTCAACTGGAATGTTCTCGGCGTCTCCGACTCTGAACTCCACTGATTCGAGCAATCCAATCTTGCCCAAGTTCTCTTTGGCGATCTGCAACATTGAAGGGGAAAGATCGACGCCCACGATCTTTGCGTTGCCTTGAGTCTGCATCCCAACTTGTTGTGTGAGGAAGCCTGTTCCGCAACCGACATCGACCACGGTGGTTCCGGGCCTGACAGCCGACGCTTTCACTATGGATTTGGCGATTGTGGAGTCGAAGAAGTCCTCGCGCATTCTGTCCCACTGATTCGCCACAGCTGCAAAATACCTTCTTGCCCTCAGTTTCACCCTGCTGGCTTTGACATCCCGCCGTAGCCGACGATGCCTGCCCTTAGTCGAATTCATGCCCCGGACGCTCGATCAAGGTTACATGATCTATCTAAAGAGTGATTTAGTTGATGGCAGCTACTCTACCTTGAGGGGAACAATGAGTGAGTTCTGCCAGGAGCTCGTATGAGAAGGTCTTCGAGCTGCTCGAGCAGCATCACAGCTGGTTCTCGGAGAGCATTCCGCTAATTGCTTCCGAGAACGTTCCCAGCCCGGCGGTCCGCGAAGCAGTGATTTCTGACTTCGGTAACCGCTACGCAGAATAGGCGTCGTGCCTTCGTGGCCGAGCCTCTGCATGGTTGGGTTGGGGAGAGAGTCTACGCTGGATGCGTGTACATTGACCAGGTCGAGCAGATCTGCATTGACCTAGCGAAGCAGCTATTCCGTGCAGAGTTCGTTGATGTCCGCCCGGTGTCTGGTGTCTGTGCCAACCTGGTCGCCTACACGGCGTTCACGTCCCCCGGAGATGTCATGATGGCTTTGGCGATCCCGAGCGGCGGTCACATCTCCATGGGAAAGAGGGACTTCAACGGAACCGCCGGTAGTGTCCACGGCCTCGACGTGGAGTACTTCGTCTTTGACCGGAACGAGATGAACATCGATCCCGATAAGACCAAGGGCAGAGTTGACAGGATGATCAAGGATGGGAAGGGTCCAAAGCTTGCAACATTTGGGGGAAGCCTGTTCCTCTTTCCGCACCCGGTCAAGGAGCTCGCCGAATATTTCCACGGGGTTGGATGCACGGTTGCATACGATGCGGCTCACGTCTCTGGACTGATCGCGGGTGGACAGTTCCAAGACCCGCTCCGGGAGGGCGCGGACATCATGATGATGAGCACACACAAGACCCTCTTCGGCCCTCAGGGCGGTGCTGTCGTCTCATTTGAGAAGTATGCTGAACAGATCAAGAAGGCCACGTTCCCGTCAAACACGAGCAACCATCACCTTCACACCGTCGCGGGGAAGGCCGTCGCGTTTGCAGAGATGCTAGAGTTCGGTCGCGAGTACGCATCCGAGATCGTTGCAAACGCTCAAGCACTGGGGCAAGCGTTGCATGAACGTGGCCTGAACACACTTGCGGAGAGCAAAGGATTCACGAAATCGCATCAGATCGCCGTTGATACGAGCAAGTACGGCCTCGGAGGAGACATTGAGAGGACTCTGGAGAAGGCGAACATAATTGTGAACCGACAACTACTTCCAGGCGACATTCAGGCCGGACGACATTACCAGAACCCTGGCGGGATACGCATAGGCGTCTCGGAGATCACGCGTCTCGGCATGAAGCGGTCACAGATGGTCGAGGTGGCCGAGTTCATCAAACGCGTGATCGTCGACAAGGAACCTCCTGGAAGAGTCAAGGCCGATGTTGCGATGTTCCGCAAGGATTTCCAGAAGGTGCACTACGCGTTCGAGACCGCACGGTCAGCCTACGAGTACATCAAGATCCGACAATGACGTGTGGAACAGTGTTCTCAAGGAGCACGGAAGTGTAATAGACCCCAGAATTCGCGTTGAACCGTCCAGACATATCCTGCGTCACCAGCGTATTATGATGCTCGCCCGGATCGAGGATGATGTTTCTCAAGGCGGCTCTATGTCTTTGAACTTGACCGCGCCCTGCGCGTTGAACCTAATCATGAAACGACGAGGCAAGTCCTTCCCCTCCGTACGGAAGTAGCCCTCCGCCTCCCAAAGGTCGCCAACTTGACGTATCTTTCTGAATTCCACGCCGTACCCGTGCGGAGAAACTCTCCTAATCATCTTGAGAACCCTCTCCCTGACCTCATCTTCGCCGATCCCAGGTCGCTTGAAACGCGGAATCGATCTTCTCTCCTGTCTGAATGGAATAGGGAGCCCACACAGGTATATTGAGACTTCCATTCAGGAGAAACAGGCGGGGGGTCAGATGCGCTGTAGCATTTCACAGTCGCAGATTTGTAACGAAGAACTAGGTGAGATGTCACGCTTAGGATGTCTCGGTTAAAGGGCAAGAAAACAAGGGAAAAAGGGAACTTCGATCCTTAGGCTGTTTGCTTAGTACCTTCGGTGCTTCTGGTAGCAGTCTCTACAGTAGACTGGTCTGCCCGGGGTCGGCACGAACGGTACCTCGGTTTCTGCACCGCAGTCGGAGCATTTGACTTTCGTCATTTGCCTCGGGGCGCCATATCGCCGATTCTCGTAACCCATCTTCGCTTTCCACCATCCCTGTTCGATTGTTATACGAAAGATAATACTCGCAGCGATAATCGGCATGGGCCAGACGGCCCTTCCGTCATCCACGCAGGTAAGATCTTCAGTATACTGCATAAGCAGAGGACGGGACTAGTATAAAAGGTGACGCAACGACCGCGAACGATCCTTTGTGTAGCCTGCCCTCGATCTTGTCTCGCGATGGGACACAGCGCATGTATCTACTCTTGGAGACTATACGTGTATTGTGAGGCAAATGGTTTGGACCGGGCCTAAAGGACTCGTCGGCACTGGCATTGCGTTCGCAACACGTGGGCACACGATGCTCAGAGAAGTTGGAACCCGAACTGTCCATGCAAACGCGCCAACAGATCCGGCCGAATCTTTGGGCGCATGCCTGACGCTTTGCCCAGACGCATGAAGGTTTAAGAGGACGTCAACCTCGGTCAATCTGCTGGAAGGCGTGTCCTTGAGCAGACGAGAGAAACGTCGAAGAAGTGAGGCCCCGATGCCAGCGGCCAGCGCTGGATTGTTAAGGTTCTTTGAGGAAGAGACTCCTGGAATCAAGGTGCGTCCAGAGGTCGTCTTGGTGCTGGCGGTGGCGCTAATCGCGATTAGCCTCTTTGCCTACATGACTTTCAAGTAGACGTTGATGCGTCCTTCTAGAAATCTAGAATGCTTCTCTGCGACAGTAGAGGAAGCGGATCTGCATCGATCTGCAGCTCTTTTCTCAAGTATTTTGATATCAGCTCACTGTAACCTGTGAACGCGTAAACCCGTTTTGCTCCTGTCTTCTCAACGTACTTAATGAGTTGGTCGAAGCCCGCGTGACTGCTCAGAGGAAATGATGCGTAGCTTCCCGAGCCGAAGCGGACCGCCCAACCCGTCGCCATCGCTTCTGAGGCATGGCTCGGAACTAGTGAGTTGGTTCCGGTCGTGGTGACGAAGATGCAGTTGCCCTTGCGGAGCAACCTCCTTCCTTCTGCTGTTTCAGCCCCCAGAAACGAGAGGCCTATTCCCGCTTCACTGTATGCCTTGTTTGCTCTACAAACGACCGGGGTGCAGACGACTGGAAGCTTAGTGTAGACGTTGAACAGCCTCACGATCTCCTGCGATTTGCCTGAGGAATAGACGTGAAAGGTGGGCATGTGTCCCGCTTTCACTTCGCGCAGGGCCCAGTTGACAATCCTCGCGTACGTTCTTTCCCGCGGCGGAAAGATGAAACTTGGATCGCCATATGTCGCTTCAACGATGAGAGTATCGCATTCAGGAACTTCAGCAGCTTCGGTTGTCAACGTGTTAACGCAATTAAGGTCGCCGCTGTAGACATACGTGTGGTCTCTCGTGATGACTTTGAATTGTGCAGAACCGAGCATGTGACCTGCATTGAGTGGAAGCACCTCCGTATCGCCAATGCGGATCTTGCAGCCGTACTCAAGTGCGCGCCAGTTCTGTACGGTTTTCTCTCTAAGCTTCTCGTAGATCCACCGGGTCTCTTCTGTCGAGTACTTCATCACGCTTGAATGGAAGCCGAACGTGTGATCTGAGTGTGCGTGTGAGATGAATACGCGCGCATCACGCTCCATACTGCGGGCTGCGACCGGATCGAAGACAAGCCTTGCATCGTCGGTGTTGATCACAACACCGCCGAGCCAGCCTACCGTATTATTTCTCACTTGCCTTTCCACTTTCAGCTGCTGTCTCAATTCTGAGCACGGAGTTCAGATGCAGGAAGAGCTCATGCCTCCGCTCCTTCGTTACAACCTGCGGAATGGGATTGACCACGGTTGATCGCAGAACAATGGCCTCGGCGTCTGAGAGCCATATTCCAGGAGGATGATGAGAGATAGCGGTCAGTTCTCCCTCGTATCCGAAGTCACGCTCCACCACCACGAGCACCCGTTTGCCGAGAAGTTTCTCGAGCATGTGGAAAAGTGTGGGCCTAGACGAAGACAAGCCATGGTCACTTCCTAGCCATGATCGCTTGGGCGCCGAACTTGAGCCTATTTAGCTCCCTTTCACCTATCCTGCGCCTTTTCGCCTTCTCAGAGACGATCGTGCCGTTTCCGAACGGATCCTTCAACACGAGCGTAAACCGTAGCCTGCCTTCTTTAGCTCTTTCAATCTTCCTGAGCACCAAGTTCGCTCTCTTCTTCTTCCGTCCCTGCAGCGAGCGCGCCAAGAACCGCAGGACATCTTCAATCCTGACAAGCACCCCTTCAACATTGGAGACGAACCCTTCATTGTCCAAGCCTGGCTGTATCGACACGCCGAGCTCCCGCACTAGAACGGTAGCTGTGTTGCCACGAATAACGCGGATCTTCAGATCATCAGCGGACGTGACCTTTATGCTTGTGGCGGCTGGCTCGCGAGTGGTAAGAGAGAAAACATCGCTGTGCTTCGAGCCGCAAGATCTGCACTCAGTGACGGACATGAGAAATAGTCCGAAATTCTCAACCTGGTATTCCACCTCAGCGACCTCTAGGCCCACATGATTACAGGATGGACAGTTGGCCTGCGGAAGATGGTATTCACGTTTTGTCGAAACCGCTGGAGAGGACTCGGGCATGTTGGACGTGGCTCAGACCAACTAGACTTTCCCACGAGATACCTCAAACCTTCTAAAAGTCCTTACACACGCAGGACGAGCGAATAGTTTCAGCTACGTCTTCTGGCTATATTGGAGTCAGCTTGTTACTGTCTTGGATAATGATGGAGAAGAGCTCAGGGAACCGCTGCCCCAGATGCCTCAGAGAGTCCTTGAATGTCTATTACGAGGAGGACTCTGGCTTCCGGCTCGGCGCAGTCTGCCAGTTATGTGGCTTGAAGGGATACTTCTCTGAAGGCAAGCTGATCATGATGACTACGCCTTAGCGGCATCGCAGTCCGGAGTCTCTCCCCCCGGGGACGTTGTTGCCTCACGGTATTGACGTTGCAGACCCAATCACTGTAATATCCTGTCACCTGCGCATACGATACCCGAGATAGCTATGCCACCGCTCGACGGCGTACGCGTTCTCGACCTGAGTAGGCTAATGCCCGGTCCACTTTGCACAATGATTCTCGGTGACCTTGGTGCGGATGTGATAAAGGTCGAACAGCCCGAAATTGGCGACTACGCCCGTTCCGCCCCGCCGTTCATCAGAGACACCGGCGCTGCGTTCCTTTTGCTAAACCGGAACAAGCGAAGCATCACGCTCAACCTCAAAAAGAGCGAGGCCCAAGAAGTGGTTTGCAGACTTGCAGAGCGATCCGAGGTCTTTGTTGAGAGTTTTCGGCCTGGTGTGGCAGAGAGACTGGGTGTGGGTTATCCGACTATCAGCGGAATCAACCAACGCATAGTCTACTGCTCGATCTCAGGATATGGACAGACCGGGCCGTACCGTGACCTCGTCGGTCATGACCTCACCTACACATCATACAGCGGAGCAGTCGGAGTCACCGGGCACAAAGGAGGACCGCCTGTCATTCCAGCCGTGCAGATTTCTGATCTCCTAGCTGGGGTCCACGCGGCTGTGGCGATCTTGGCTGCACTGTACCGAAGGGAGAAGACCGGCAAAGGGGAATTCATCGATATCTCGCTCATGGATGCGGCGGTCGCTTCGATGATCATGCCCTTCAGCTTCCATTTCGCTGGAATGTCTACAGAGAGGGGAAGGCTACCTCTGTCCGGCGCCGCCCCTTTCTACAACATCTACGAGACCGCGGATCGGAAGTTCATCTCCATTGCCCCTCTTGAGGCCAAGTTCTGGACCGAATTGTGCAGGACGCTAGGATTGGAGAAATACCAAGATCAGCAATTTGCCGGTGAAGAGGAATCTGAACAGATTCGGAACGATCTCGCCAGGGTGTTCCGCGAGAGGAACCGGGATGAATGGATCCGAACTCTGAACGATCAAGGTATTCCTTGCGCTCCGGTTTATGACATCGATGAGGTTCCCGTAGATCCGCATGTGAGATCTAGAAGCATGATTATCGAAATGGAGACGGAAGCATTCGGAAAGTTGAATGAACTTGCTACACCAATCCGAATGTCTCAAAGTCCGTTGACAGTGAGAATACCTCCACCGAGACTTGGCGAGCATACACTCCAGATCTTGCAAGAAATTGGCTACTCGGCGAAGGATGCGGAACGCCTCTCGGCAATTGGGGCTACCTAGTGAAGCCCCGGAGGAGGCAGGATTCTCAGTAATCTCTAAAGCGCGCTTGGGTCGGTGCACAACGGTCAAATACGCCTTGGCAGGCTCGTCTGCCTGAGCGAGGTTGGAGAGGTCTGACATTGTCAGAACACTGCAAGGCCTAGCTCCTCATGATCACGCCGTTCTGTTCTACTCCGACATCCACGCAAAACGCGAGCTGATCTTCCCGTTCCTTCAAGGAGCGCTCCAGAACCAGGGCGTCGCGGTTTACGTTACCGCCCATGAGCCGGTACATGAGGTGAGAGAGGCAATGAAACGCTGGGGAATCAACGTGGGTAAGCATGAGTCCGACGGTTCGCTTGCGATAGCTGACTATCAAGCGGTCACAACGGCAGAGGGTCGACTGGACGACGTGAGGATCAGCATATACATGAAAGATCTCACTAAACACGAAGGACCCGTGAGGGTGGCGACTGACGCGACATTGCTGGTCAAACGTGGAATGGTTGATGAGATCATCAGAAGAGAGAAGATCCTTGGGAGACGTTTGGAACTGCCCTTGACCATGGTGTGTCCCTACGAAGACACAGTAGCTGGCACAAAGGAAGGCGAGTTTCTCGTCCAGATGTTGCGAACACATAACTATGCAATATTCCCCGGTATAGCTTTGCTGTTGACGTGAAGGCGCGGCAACGATGAGTACGCCCTAGCCTAATTGCATTCAAAATCCGTGAAGGGTTCCCTTTATCGAGCTGTGCCCACGCACGACCCGAGACTGAGGCATCTGCCAACAAATACAGCTGAGCTACGAAAAGTGACAGCTATACGTATCGTCCACAACGCACAATAGCTCCCTAGGGCGCTTGACGCGAAACGACGTGAGGAATCTTGGTCGGCCCGCGGTGGTTCGTTGGCTTTGACAGCCTCATGGAGTTCGTGGCCTTCATCATCGCTCTCGCCATAGCGTACCAAGCCTTCAAAGGATATAGAATAACGAAACAGAGGACGATACTATACCTTCACTTCGGTTTCGCGCTACTGTCGGCTGGTCTTCTAATCGACTCTCTTGCAGGTTTCCTTGGCGTACTATCGCGCGCCCTGCGGGGTACCATAGTTCTCACGCTGGTTGGATACACGATCTATTTCCTTGCCCAGGTGCTCGCATACGGCATGCTGATATTCGCCTACGTCTCTCAGACAAGAACTCTGAGCACGACATCGACCTCGCTTAGGCTTGCTCCGTTGTTCGGCTTCATGGCTCTCCAAGCTATGCCGGGTCCTGCGATCAAGCTGCTCGGTCCCTTGGTCGAATATCATCCGGTTTCGGAGATCGTGCTGCTCTTCCTAGTCTTCTACATCACCGTTCAAACAGGCCTCAACTACTCTGCGACAAAGGACAAGAACGCCTTGCTTGTGTTTCTCGGCTTTCTGCTGCTCGCGTTGAGTCACCTGCTCTTCATCCTGACGCCATTAGGCGCAGTGTTGTTCGTGATCGGACACATGCTTCAACTGTTTGGCTTTGTCTCGCTGCTCGCGATGCTTCTACGGGTGACCGGGACCAAATGATGCAGAAGCTGCCGAAATACCGTTCACAGATGAGAATCTATGTGGACATCATGCGTGTTATCCAACGCGAGAACAACCGCGCGAAGCCGACTCGCATCTTGTATGGTGCGAATCTATCCCACAACCGACTCCTCAAGTACTTGGAGGAGCTGAAGACGGTAGGCGTCATTCAAGAAGACGTCGAAGAGGACGACCGCTTGTACAGGCTTACACAGAAAGGAATCGAGTTCTTGAACGAGTTCAGAGCCGTCGAGAGGTTTGCCGGGGCATTTGGTTTTGTCATCTAGCGGACGCGGACATTCGCAAGGGCCTTTGCTGCATGGCAAAGATCGTCGGTAACTTTCCGGGAAACTTTATAGTTTCGCTGAGGATCTGATGGCACCGTTTCATGATGAGCTCATCGTCCAAACCCAAGTGGGTAAGGGCGAAAGCCCCCTCGGGTCCAACCTACGCACGCCTCAAAGCGCTACTGAGACAGTATTCACTACACACCGTATGCGAAGAAGCTCACTGCCCAAATGTTGGAGAGTGCTGGGGCAGTGGCACCGCGACTTTTATGATAATGGGCGAGGTCTGCACACGCGCATGCCGCTTCTGCAACGTCAAGAGTGGCAACCCGAGTGGTATCTTGGATCCAGAGGAGCCTGCCTATGCCGCGAGAGCGGTCAAAGAACTCGGACTGACGTATGTCGTGATAACCTCAGTTGACCGTGATGACCTACCGGACGGCGGTGCAGCCCATTTTGCCCAAACTGTCACTGCCATCAGAACAGAAGCCCCCGATGCACGCATTGAAGCTCTGATTCCGGATTTCGGAGGACGTCTCACAGAGATCGAAAGGGTCGTTGAAGCGGCCCCTGACGTGATCGGTCACAACCTTGAGACTACGGAGAGACTAACCCCGAAGGTTAGAGATCCAAGAGCAGACTACCATCGGTCACTAAGAGTCCTTGAATACGTGAAGAAGCTGAACCCTCGAATCTTTACGAAGTCGTCACTGATGCTTGGATTGGGTGAGCACCAGGACGAGGTCTTCCACACGCTTCGTGACCTTCGAAGCGTAGGCACGGATTTCCTTACGTTGGGTCAGTACCTTAGACCTTCGCCACGCAACCTTCCGGTTGTGAGATACGTCACTCCTGAGGAGTTCGATAATTACAGAAAGCTCGCTGAGCATTTGGGGTTTCGGTATGTCACCTCTGGTCCGCTGGTGCGGAGCTCCTACCGCGCGGGCGAATACTTCTTGCAGAACATGGTCGCTCGGATAGGTCGAGGGAGCTCCTGAGAAGCAAGTGTAGGTATCATGGACCTGAGCTTCAGCTGGACAATCGATGGGGAACTTGGAGGGTCAAGAGGCCCACGATCGAAGTCGGACCTCGTCGCGCTAAGGCGCCAAGGAGTTGGCGCTTTGGTAAGACTCGTTGAACCTCACGAGTCACGAGTAACAACGAAAGAGATCCATGAAGTCGGCTTGGAGGACTACAACGAACCGGTTCCTGACTTTAACGCACCGACCCAAACCCAGATCGATAGGATCATCCAATACATAGACTCACACCTTGAGGCGGGCGTTCCGGTCGGCGTCTCGTGCAACGCCGGAATCGGACGATCCGGCGTGATACTTGCGTGCTATCTCGTGCACAAAGGTCTCACTGCAAAGGATGCCTTTGAACTTGTCCGAAGGAAGCGCGGCCGGGGACCAGAGATTCCAGAGCAGATTGCAGCAGTAGAAACCTATTGGCTTCGCGTCAACGCAGGCTGCAAATAGGGAGAAATGGTCCAGTCCTCTTCATTCTCTTTCGCGGCCTTGAATTCGAAAAGAGACTTAAAGGACGCATGAATGGTCGTGTCTAAGTTCCGGATGGAGCGGTAGCTAGTTGGATCTGCAGACTCTGCTTACTCCTTTGCAGACGGCGTTGGTACCCGTTGTGCTATCATCGACAGGTGGGCTCCTCTGTCTCGTAATCCAAACTAGATACGGGCGGATCGTCGATCATACTAGACAGCTACTGAAACAGCCCGTGCGTGATGTGGAAGTGGAGAGGATACTGGAAACATTGTTCAAGCGAGCGCGCTATGCAAAGTGGTCACTCTTCGGTCTGTTCCTCGGCGTTTCCTGCTTTCTCACGCTTTCCCTAGTGATCTTAGTTTCCATGTTAATGCCCACACCAGTCCAGACCGCTCTGATCGTAGCCATCTTCAGCGTCGGTATGGGCTCCATGTTGATGGGGGTATGGTTCGAAGTCTTGGAGCTTTGGGATTCCTTCAGAGGCATAACTCTCGAGTATTCGATATACCAGAAGAAGATTCAGCAACAGGCGAAACTCTAGGTATTCGAGTGATACCGTGCATTATTACCTAATCGACAATCCATCCCTAGATCTTAACCTATTCCAGGTGTCCGCGAAACCGGCCCGGGGCGAGCACGTATGCGGCTTGATCTTGGAATCGACCAGCACCATAATTAGGATGCTGAAGCCTCGTAGCCAGTTTCTACAGGAGACGAAGGGACCCTTGGAGTACCGGGTGGAGAACCTCGTAATCGGAGCAGGTCCTGGGGGATATGTCGCCGCGATCAGACTCGGCCAACTCGGTCGAGAAACCACGTTGGTCGAGAAAGATGCCCTTGGCGGTGTCTGTGTGAATGTGGGGTGCATCCCCTCCAAAGCAATAGTACATGCTGCCAAACTGATGAAGCAGATCCAGAGGGCCCAAGATTTTGGAATCGAAACATCTCAACCGAGAATGAATCTTCAGAAACTCCAGATGTGGAAGAAGAGCGTGGTTGATAGGCTCACGTCTGGAGTCGCCTACCTGTGCAAAGCTAACAAAGTCAATGTCGTTCACGGCTCGGCGAGATTTCAAGGTCCTCACGAGGTTGAGATCAAGACCAAAGAGGAATCTAGAACGATTACGGCGGAGAACATCATTATTGCGACGGGATCACGTCCGATGGAAATGCTCGGATTCAAATTTGATGGGAACTTCATAATCAGTACGACAGAGGCACTCTCATTTACGCAAGCGCCTCGGAACTTTGTCGTCATAGGAGGCGGAGTCAGCGGACTCGAGCTCGGAATGGCTTACGCGCAATTTGGCAGCCATGTCACAGTCATCGAGATGCTAGACCAACTGTTGCCTGGCGTCGACATCGAACTCGTTAGAGTCGTCGAGCGCAACTTGAGAAAATTGAGAGTTGAAACGCATGTGAAAGCGCGCGCCAAATGGGCCAGGGACGGAAAGGTTGGGGCTCAGCTTGCCGACGGAAGAGAAATTGAAGTCCCAGCTGAAAAGGTGATGGTCGTTGTTGGGAGACGCCCCAACTCCGACCAGATCGGGCTCGAGACCACAGGCGTCAAGACGGACCCGGCAGGATTCATTGAGGTCAATTCGCAGATGCAGACCAACGTGCCCGGAGTATATGCGATCGGAGATGTTGTCGGGATCCCGATGCTGGCCCACAAGGCATCGAAGCAGGGAATAGTAGCGGCGGAGGTCATATCGGGTCGAGCGAGCGCGGCTGATTTCAAGGCGATGCCGAGTGGCATCTGGACCGAGCCTGAAATAGCGACCGTCGGCTTGACCGAGGCAGAAGCGAGGAAGCAAGGATATGATCCGATCGTCGGAAAGTTTCCGTTTTCCGCTCTAGGCCGAGCAATGGCAGTCGGTGAGACGGACGGGCTCGTCAAGGTCATTGCGGATAAGGAAAGTGAACAGATACTAGGAGTGCACATGGTCGGATCGGATGCGACGGACCTTATCAGCGAACCCACGCTTGCGATCGAAATGGGTGCAACCTTGGAAGACCTAGGGCTGACTGTTCACCCTCACCCTACACTTCCCGAATGCCTCATGGAAGCCACCGAAGCAGCCAAAGGAAAGGCAATACATATCTTGAGATCACCATGAGCAAGACGCTACTCGTTGATCTGCAGACTCGCGACTACAAGGAGACTTGGGAGCTACAGCACAAACTCGTACAACTACGCGCACAGGGGCTTGTGCCGGATGTCTTGCTGCTTGTGGAGCATCCCCACGTCATAACTATGGGCAAATCGGCGAGGCCCGAGAACATCATATCCAAGATGTTCCCGGTTTACGAGGTCGAACGCGGAGGAGATGCCACGTATCACGGGTACGGTCAGCTGGTCGGCTACCCGATTTTAGACCTCACGTTGTGGGACAGGGATATCAGAAGCTATCTGCGAAACCTCGAAAGCGTGCTCATTGAGACCTTGGCTCAATTTGGAGTCACAGGTCAGAGGATAGAGGGCCGGATAGGAGTATGGGTCTGCCAGAGGAAGATAGCCTCGATTGGTGTTGCCGTCCGTAGTTGGATCACGTTTCACGGTTTCGCTCTCAATGTCTCGACAGATCTCTCATGTTTTGATACGATCAATCCCTGCGGATATGACAGCGCAATCATGACATCAATGACAGAACAGCTGGGGAGAGAAGTCTCGATCTCTGAGGTCAAGAGACCTCTCGTACATGCTTTCGAGAGCGTCTTTGACACCGAACTCCAGACCACAAGCGAGGGAAAGTTGACTGCCTTGCAGAAGCTGGATGCTTCGGGTAGAATCTGACTCGGCTAGTCCTGACAGGCCCGGAAACATGTCTGCGATGGTAGTACTGCGGGCACACCCATTTCCTGGCTCTTGAAGAAGGGTTCGCGCAGTAGTACTGCCCGCTTGAATGTCTCTGCGATCTGGTCGTCTGAGGCCCCCGCTCTCATCCTGCCTAGAAAGTCGACGCAGTTGTCGTCCCGGAGTAGGCATGGCTTGAATTTGCCGTCATGCGTGATTCGGATTCTATTGTTTTTCATGCAGAATTCTGAGTTGTGCATTGGACGCACAACTTCAACTGTGACTCCTTCTGGCAGGACATACCTCGGCCGGTTGTGCAGCCCCCGCCTGTAGATCGCTAGAGCGCGAGCTTTCAAAAGCTCCTCTATCGCCCCAAGATCACAGTGGTATTTCGAGTAGAACGTTGGATCTGTGACAACGAGCTCAATCAGCTGGAGGACCACTTTGCCATCACCCCCCAGCCCGTGAACGAAGCGAATCATCTCCTCAATTTCATCGTCATTGACATCCTTCAGCAATGTCATGTTCAACTTGACCGGCAGAAGGTTGGCCCCTATTGCTGCGCTGACGGAGCTCAGTGCTTGATCGTATCCTTCGACTCCGGCGATGAATCGAAACCTTCCTCTGTGAAGGCTGTGAAGACTGATGTTCACGCGCGACAGGCCGGCATCACGCAGCGGTTCTGCGAGCTTCGAGAACCTTGTGCCGTTCGTCGTCATAGAAATCTCACGTAGCCCTACGGCCTTCAGCTTCTGCACGATCTGGAGAATGTCTCGGCGAAGCATTGGTTCGCCGCCTGTCAGCTTCACGGCGTCGATCCCGAAATGAGACATGACCGCGACGACGCGCTGTATCTCATTGGCCGTCATCAACTTGGACGAGGCCGACTTGATACCTTCCATGTGGCAGTGAATGCATCTGAAGTTGCATCTCGAACTCGAATTCAGTGAGATCCTAGCGTTGGTGACCGGCCTTCCAAACCTGTCCGAAAGGACGCGACGCGCACTGACTCCCCTATCGTTGTTTGGATGAGGAAGATTCAGCGCAGACTCCTCGAACCCCAACGCTGCGACCTAACAACGTCTCCATGCCAAATTTAAAGGATTTCAAAGTTCATCAGTGCGATTGAACTCAAACGACAAGATCGAAGATATCACGGAGCGAGATCGAAGAGAGGCTACGAACAACTGAGAATCTTCAACAAGTATCGCTATTCTTATAGGGTCAGGGGAGGAGGTACAACCGGCCAGACCCTCGGCAAGCAAGGGACAGCCCAGACCCAGCAACTCTAGCCGAACGTGAGCACCGTCATGGAACACGCAAACCTCGTTAGAATTGGCAAGAAACCGATCATGAATTACGTAGTCGCCTGCGTGACTCTATTCAACTCGGGTGCCGAAGAGGTCATGGTTCGCGCTCGAGGACAAGCGATAGCAAAGGCTGTTGACACCGTTCTGATGCTCAGGAACTCGTTCCTGAAAGACCTTGATATTGAGAACATAGAGATAGGGTCGGAAGAAGTAACACGGCAGGACGGATCACGAGGAAGCATCTCAACGATAGAGATCCTCCTCGGCAAGTAGCAAGATCGAATCAGCTGGGTTCGCAACATTCCCAAATCTTTTTTGATCCGACAGGTGTAGCATTCGGCCCGCTGGTGAAGACAAATGAGTGGGATGGTGCGGTATCCCAAGATAGTGGTCACGCCGCCCGGGCCTAAGGCACGGGAACTCATTCGTGGTGATGAATCCTGCATTTCGAAGTCTATGGTTAGATGGTATCCACTTGTAGCGGAGTCCGGATCAGGATGCATCGTTAGAGATGTCGACGGTAATGAATACATTGACTTCAACTCGGGTCTGGCCGTTCTTAATGTGGGCCATTGTCATCCGAAAGTTGTCGGGAGAATCACTGAGCAGACCAAGAAGTTGATCCACTACTCATACACTGATTTCTACTATCAAGCTATAGTGGAGCTCGGCCGGGAGCTTTCCAAGATCACCCCCGGCGCCTTCTCGAAAAGAGTGTTCTTCTCCAACAGCGGCGCCGAGGCGATCGAAGCAGCCATGAAGATGGCCAAATGGCACACGCGGAACTCCCTCTTCCTCGCCTATACGGGAGCATTTCACGGACGAACTCTGGGGGCTGTCAGCCTGACCGCGAGCAAGCCTGTGCAACGCAGACATTTCTTTCCACTTGTCCCTGGGGTGACCCACATCCCATACCCGTACTGCTATCGCTGCCCGTTCCATCTATCGTATCCTGAATGCCGTCTGTGGTGCGTGGACTTCATCGACGAAGAGGTGCTCAGTAAGTACGTGCCGCCTGAAAATGTGGCCGCCATGTTTGTGGAAGCCATTCAGGGGGAAGGGGGATACGTGGTTCCACCCGACGACTATTTCTCGCGACTGCGAAAGGTCCTTGACAAGTACAATCTAATCATGATTGACGATGAGGTTCAGTCGGGAATTGGAAGAACAGGCAAGTGGTTTGCAATCGAGCACTTCAATCTCACTCCCGACGCTGTATGCGTTGCAAAGGCCATGGCCTCCGGCCTTCCCATAGGAGCACTCGTCAGCAAGGAAGAACTTATGGACTGGGAAGGCGGATCACATGCGTCAACGTTTGGGGGAAACCCTGTTGCTTGCGCGGCAGGCCTCGCTGTTATTGAGGCGATCAGGGAGGAACGACTGCTCGAAAACGCGATCAAACAGGGAGCGCACCTGATGAACCGGCTCAAAGAGATGCAGAGGAAATACCAGATACTGGGAGATGTACGCGGTAAGGGACTCATGGTGGGCGCCGAGATCGTCAAAGATCCAGAGACAAAGCAACGTGGCCCTGAACTGGCTCAAGAGATCATGATGAAGTGCTTCAAGAGGGGGCTTGCCATCATAACCGCAGGCAAATCCACCATGCGGTTCGCACCACCACTGGTGATCACCCGAGAACTATTAGATGCTGGACTTGACGTGTTCGAAGGCGTAGTCAAAGAAGTAGCCGGCTCAGTCAAGTAGAAGAATCAGGGAGATACCACAGCCGTTACGGCACCACACGAAGAGCTCCTAGGTGCGTGTAGGACGCATGATTGGCTAGCAAGACTTGAAAGGGCCACATCTGCATCTGAAGCCGGGGTGCGCCATGCGAGCCAGACGCACGTCGCTCGCTTCGCAGAAACACATGCTCGGAAAGATCCTACGCCGGTTTCCTGTGCAAAGCTGGGCAGGGTCGGCAACATCGTTTGAGACTCTCGTCGGAACTATCCTATCGCAGAACACGAACGACCAAAACAGGGATAAGGCGATGGCTCGCCTGGAGGGCCGATTCGAGATCACGCCGAAAGTTCTTTCGCAGGCTCCGATTGAGGAGCTAATTGAATGCATCAGACCCGCGGGACTCTACAGAGTCAAGGCGCCCAGAATCAAGCAGGTCTCAACGATCATTCTTGATCGATTCGGTGGAGACCTAGACCCCGTCCTCAAGAGAAAACCTACCGAGGCCAGATCCATTCTAATGGAATTGCCTGGCGTCGGCTACAAGACCGCCGATATTCTGCTCGCCTTCGTTGCGGGTCATCCCACCGTCCCCGTTGATACGCACGTAATGAGGGTCAGCAAGCGGCTCGGAATCGTTCGAAGAAATGCAGGCTACGAAGAAATCAGGACCGCTCTGGAGCGTCTTATCCCTGCCGAGCGCAGAGTGAGAATGCACCTCTCTCTGATTCGATTTGGACGAGAAATCTGCAAAGCGCCTACCCCTCTTTGTCCGAAGTGTGTCGTCAATCGGAGCTGCCCAAGCACTACAACGCGTCGGAGAACGGGTGCCCCCATAATCTAGCCCAGAAGTTTCGAAGAGTTGCGATTTGCTCATTGATATAATGGCGAACTCGCAGATCTGTGATGATATCTGCAACGACTAATATACCGCAGGATGCATCCACAGCGCACGAGCTTCAATTGAGAACCGAACAGATTACGGGTACTGCAATCCTTAGCGCGTTGGTTGTGGTGTTCGACTACACCCTCAAGTTTGCGGGCGTCAAAATTCCGTTTCCGATGTTTCCAGCTCTGAAATTCGACTTGGACGGGATCCCGATTGTTCTTTCGCTATTGTTGTACGGTCCTTATTCGGCCGTGGTAACATGCTTCGTAGCTTTCGTAGCTATAGTGGCCCGGAGCGGTGCCGTCGTAAGTGCGTCGATGAAAGCGTTGGCCGAGTTTGGGACCATCTTGGGAATGGTGCCATTCTACAAGATTGATTCGAGCGGGTCAAAAGGACTTGCAACCGTCTCGGGGATGTTAGCGAGGGTTGTCATCATGCTCGTTGCAAACCTAGCTGCCTGGCCTCTCGTATTCCAGTCAGTACAGGCCGCTGTTGCCTTCGTCCCATTCTTGGCAGTGTTCAATGCCATTGCGGGCGCGATCAGCATCTTTGGGGGATACCTGATTCATGCCGCACTGGCGAAGAGAGTTCCGGGTCTTCTGCCGAACACGCAAAGACAGAACAGACAGCCCTGAACTCACACGTGGTACTGCGGCCTTGTTCACTGTGTTTAGACATCTGCTTTCCTGAGATTACTGAGTGACGGACTAGGCTCCGACCTCTCTCGTCCTTTGAATCAGTTCACTGATGAGGTCTGGCTTTCGTGGCGTGAGGACCCGAGACCTTCCAACCTCAAAGACTTCTAGCAGTCTGGCTGTTCTGAGAACGTGCACGTGCCTGTAGATGGCTGCGTAGTCCATGTTTAGGTTTCGGGCTACACCCTTTATGTGAAGCGGCTTCTTCGTCTCGATGAGCATCTTCAGTATTCTCAGTCTCACAACGCTGCCCAGCGCGTTGAAGATAGTCGATGCGACTCTGAGATCCTCTTCTGGAAGCATCTCTCTCACGGCTGTGTATAGGGAGATGCCATTTATGATGCCTTTGCCAAAGAGGCTGCTTACGTTTGCAGCGAATTCAGTGCTTCGCTGAAGCTCAGCTCACATAGGACAGCTCCCGGTCGGAGACTGGTTTGCGTGGTTCGGTTCGTTCCCATCTTTTTCCAGTCTCCTTGGCCTGGATCATCGCGTCCTTGTTCTCCTTTGCCTGTTTCTCAAGATCTTCCATGTCGACCTGGATGCCAATTATCTTTCCAATTACTTCGAGCACGGCGCGGGCTGCCCCTGCATCAAAAGATAGGTAGCCGGGAGTCTCCGACAGTAAGCAGATTGCATGGATATTCCTAGGCTTCGCCAAACCGAATAGCAGGCCATTGGTACCAGTTATGGAACCGCCCGAAAGCTTCAGAACCCCGTGTTTCTCAAGTTCACTGACGAGCGCTAGGTCAGTGGTTGCGCCGTAGACTCTCGGTGCATCGGTGAATCGGTCCGTGGCCATACCTCCCATCGTGAGGAGCTTCTTGACCGACAGTTGTTCGGCGAATTCGAGGACTCTGTCTGCTAGCTCATACTGTCCCTCAGGCGAGTGTGGCTGCTCGCTGGCGGTGAAGAAGACAAGATCCTCTGCGCCTTTCCTCCTTGTGGAGTAGAAGTCTCCCTTTACCACCTTGACGGTTCCATCCTCTGCTAGCCAAACTTTGGGCGAGAAGGATGGAGAGTACAGTTCAGCAAACAACTGCGCTCTTAGCTCTTTCACGAGATGGTTCACTGCGAGCCACGCGACAGAACCAATCCCTGGAAGGCCTGCGATCATCACTGGAGCCGTAAGCGCTGGCTTCTCGTAGACCCTCAGCGTGGTCGCCATATTCAGACCTCTAGGAACATTCGATGCAAGGATCTGGGTAGCTTCCTATTACGGGTAGCTATCTTTCAGACCTAGACCGACAACATCTCGCGCCGCTATGGGCTCAGCCGTTGTTGACCGAACTTCGTGAGCGCCCAGAGGTAAGGCCGTCGCCCAGATCGCTCCACAAGCCGCTCCTTCCTCATTGACCGGAGATGGTATGCGATGCACTCGTAACCGAGGCCGCTCCGTTTCGAAATTTCGGAGGCGCTTCCCTTTGCTTCCTCAAGGATGAAGAGGATCTTGGAACGGGCTCTCAGACCTGCTTTCACGTTTCGCTTGGAAACTAAGTAGGCTTTGGGATGTATCTCAGTCTTTTCCATTCTCCACCACTGCGCTCAAATGAAATCGGCCAGAGCAGGTTGTTTCTTTTCTTCGGTTTCTTCCCGGAATAGGGACTTTAGCTCCTCCTGAAGGAGGAGCAGTCTCTGCGCGTTGTAGGTTCCGAGATCGTAGCGTCGAACAAGATCGCGGGCAAGGTCAAGGTACTTCTCGATGGTCCCCCTATACACTGTCATCGCAATCTTTCCTCCGCACTTTGGACACACGCCCCTCAGCGGAGGTCGGCGGAACTTCGAACTGCATTTCATGCAGCGCATCCGTTGGGTCGAGAAGGCTCTCAAGTTTCCGATGAGGTCTCTCATCAGATGTGTCGAAAGGACCCGTCTAGCTACGTCGGCGGCGACAACCGCCTTGATCTTCTCCGCAAGATTCAGTTGCGCTGTCATCTTGTCTATCATCGTCGGAAGTTGGGTGTAAGCGCTTTCGTGAGTCCCGATGTTGATGTCGGCAATCTCGTGTGTAAAGCCGATCGGTTGAAGGATCCGTTCCGTTCCGATTCGATGTATGGCGACTTCGATCAAGTCAGTGAGAGCTTTGGGATCCGCATTAGTAGATGCCTCTTCGAAGAACCTGATCGGGAACCTCTCCACGGCTTCAAGATTGAACGCCTGGCGAGCCACTTCTGAAGGGTTCATCACCACGGTGAGCAGGAGAGGCGCATCCATGATCCCGCCAATGCGCGACGGCAAGTATGATCTTGAGAAGTTCAGCAGGACATCTAGCGCGAGTGTGACGGAATCCTCGTCCCCGTCGCAGTCTCTCCGTTTGGATGCATGCCAGAATGGATGGGCGAAGCATACCTTCGCCTTTGTGAAGCCGATGATTCGGGCGATCACGCCGACGGAAGTGTGCGGGGAGAGCCCAACTACAAGGTGTCCGATCAGATCCTGAGGGGATTTGACGTTGTAGAAGGATGGCAGTCCGTAGAATCTCGTTAGTAGATCGTCAATGAACTTCGCCACTCGCAACAAATAGTCTCCGCATGAATCGTTGACGACTATGTCCTGCGCCTTTATCGGGACGAGCTGGTCGGGATGCTCAAGTGGATTACCTTCGAGATCCATGTCGTAGCCTAGGCTGTGAAGCTTATCCAGTGTGACACCGATCTCGGCAGGCCTGAAGTGAGTGAGCGGGGCGTTTGTTGCATCAAACCTTACGGTTCCGTCCTTGAACATAGAGAGGTCATGTCTTGCTCGGAGAATACCCTTCTCCAAACGTTCAGGGCACCTGGAGCCACTGGTCAGACCCTTGACACCTTTGACAATGTCAGGCTGTTCTGCCAACTGTAGTTTCTTCCAGGCAGCCGTCCAAACATCAGCTAGGGATACCATCCTTCTATCGTACGAGAGGCAGCGGATCCTGCATACGGGACAGAGGCCTTGTGGAACTATTCTTCCACATTTCGGGCAAACATTCTCGATTTCTGTCCTGCTTCCGCACTTTGGGCACGAGCTCTGATGGGTAAGCTCCCCGCAGCCTCTGCAACGACGCCTAATGAGCTCGACCTCTACGACACTTGTTAACCTGACCGCCTCTGCAATGTTCCGTCTCGGACCTCCCCCAAGGCCCAACGGAAACAGGCAGTGTACAAGGGGACGCATCTCTCTCCGTTTGGCCTTCTCGGGCCTCCCCATCCTAGCTCCAATAAAGGTGCCACCTCGGGGCAGAATTGGAAATCCTGCGGCTGCCTGCGCAGCTTCCAAGCCGTTTGTTCCTGTGATCTCATGCGCCCCCTTATCTGAACCAAGGCATGCCGCGAGAACGATCGCCTCCTCACCAAGGGAGATTATGTTATCCTGGACCGTGTGAGGAATGCAAAGCGTTTCGAGAAGAGCTTTCGCTCTAGGGTCAATCGGAGCTAATGTCGCGCCGGCTTCGCTCTTCAAGGCAGCTAGACGAGAACCAATCACCTTCCTGAGGAATGCCCAGTCCTCGGCGGAAAGCCTCTCCCAGAACCAAGTATAGCGGGGATGCAAGGGAATTCCCAGCCTCTGTGAGAGGAGCAGACTTTCATTGGGCGAAGGAAAGGATCGGAGAGGCGCCTCGATGAATGATTGAAGTCTGCTACGGGATACTCGGCAGGATTGTTCTACCTCCGATGGTGTGTGGAAGCCAAGTTCGATTTGGTCCCCGAGTAGTTGTGCCCACCATTCTTCGGTGAACCCTGAAGCTGCGAGCGGCCTATTGTTCTCCAAGAATTCGCCAAATGAGACTAGCAGATCTCCGAGAAAGAGCACCGACTCAATCGACTTCTGTACTTGCCTTGCCTGCTCAGCGGTGTCAAGCCTGACGACCGAACCGTCTCGGAGTTTCACTGTTGGAGGTTCTATGGTGTCGACCGGGGTGATGATGCCTGCCTTGCCGGGTCTCTCGATTCTCAGCTGCGTTCCCGTTGCTATGAAATCATCGAGAACCACCATTGTCGCCGGATGGATTCCGACTGCGGCCATACCCGTGGCGCGTGTCCTTCCGTACCGAAGCCTGAATCCGCCAGGAATCCCTGGAAGCGAGAAGATTGGCCGCCCAGCGACAACATCCTCCATGAACCTCAGTTCTTTAAGCTCGTCGGCCTCCTGAGATGGCTGACGAAGCTCCCGTAGCCACTCCCATCCGGGGAGTGCTAGTCTCTCGACGATTCTGAGAACCTTTTGGCTGCGGCCTATCAGACCGTCGTTAACGACCCGTAGCGCCCCACCCCTGACACGATTCGTCTCAACCCTAGGCACGTTTCTGTACGATGCAACCTCGACAGGATCGGTCTCTACTCCAGTTACCTCGACTGGCAGCTTCATTATGACGTTGAAGAGTTCCTCATCGGGAACGTTGTACTGGAACCTTGCCACTTCACGTTCGTAGAGCCTCAGCTCCTCCACAAAACGTCTGGCGTCGACCTCGGTTGCCTTGTACCTGCTCAGCCCGACGATCTGGCGAACATAGTCAGCGACGACCACGTTGAGGCCCATTTCGGTGCCGCCAGCTGACCTAATCGGTCCAGCAAAGTACAGTGCAAGGTACTTGGTCCTGTCCGGGTTGTTCTTGACCTTGACCGTGTTGATGCCTTGGAGCGGTGCCGCTGTAACGCCTTCGTCAAGGATCGCGGCGGCGGTGCGTATCGCCTGCTCTGCTGCAGCTTCTCCCTCGGACGGGAAATGTGCGAACGCTATCTCCTCGGCGATCTTGATTGCAACTTCCTCGCGTGGAATCATGGAGGATAGTTCTCGGATTCTTCTCGCTATGCCTGAGGGGCCTACCGATTTCTCGACTCTTTCAGCGACATCCCTCGCGACGTGTGATTCTGGCTCGAGCGTGGGATCCAAACCCTTCGAACGTGCGAGTCTTGCCACTTCATAGAGCTCGTCGAATCGGACGCGAAGACTGTCGGCCTCTGCGCTCGTCACTGCAAGGCCCCGGCGGTCAACTAGACATCAGAATGAATCAGCAAAGAGGGCATTTAATGCTACCCGCACGAGCCCCTCCCGCTTCCTCGGTACCGGAACGATTTCCAAATCAGCCGGTCTGGCTGCTGCTCACCTGAGCTACGGGTTCGGTCTTCCCGGTTCCATGGAACTTGTCCGTAAACTTGCAGTAGACATCGACCATCTGAGCGCCACGAGGAACGTCAAACTCGTCTTTGGCTCCACACGCCGCGCACCGGACAACAGCGATGCCTGCGCCTTTGGGCAGTGTGACCTTCATCCCTTCCTCGTTGCAGACGGGACAGGTGAAGATGGTCGGCAGCTTCTTCTTGACTATCCTAATGACGCGCCGGCGTCGACGACCCATACTTGTTTCACGGGGCGCATGGGTGACGTCCCGCTTATTTCAACGTTCCATGATGGCTTGCTGAGTAGACCCGGAAACTGTTATCAGGCAAGAGCGTTACATCCCCAGGGATACAAGAATGTATCCCTCGGAGAAGCCTCTAAGATGAGCGAAGAACGGCCCCAATCGCCCATTCACTGGTCGCTCGCTAGGTTGCGGGATGACACTCTTGCGAAGACATTACTGGTGAACAGTCATCTAACGAAGGTTCAGTTTGTTACGTTTCTCATAGATGTCTTGTGGCCAGGTACTCAGGTCCCCCCAAAGGATGGAAGACCTCGCCTTCGATCACACCAACGTAGAGTAAGCAAAGGTGCGTTCAATCGATCTCTCTCCCAGGCCCGCCGAAACGTCATCAAATCCATATACACGGTCTTCCTCCTCGCCTACTTCGGTCTATTTGACAGCCCGAAACTGGAGCCTTTTCTCCGCTTGGGGGATGAAATGAAGACTGTCCTCGATGCCAGGCGGGAAACAGGACGTGATAAGGATTCCGAGGCCACAAGCGCCACAAAGGTGTTGGAAGATGCCCTTGAAGCCGCTGTTGGAGAGCTAGCAAGGATGACTTCGTTCAAACGCCAACGTGACATCACGTGACGGCGGCACGCTGCCCAAATCCCTAGTTCACATCAAACTCCGCCCGTGCTTAATATGGTGTGACATCACACCGGTCACACTAGGCCGGGCGTGGCCTAGACGAAACGGGAACACACGGTCGATCGGAATCACAGCACTGCTACACGTGTCGCGTCACAGTGAAATCACGTTGCGTTCTAGCCCTAGTTTGACAAATTTGAAGTATTGAAGGCATAAGAACAGATCCGGTGAATAACTAGGCCGCAAGGATTGCCTTGGATTATTTCTGGGTGTTTGCGGCCATTTCGGCGAGTTTTGGAGCCGTGCTAACTGGTATGGTGTTGCGGAAACTCGACATTTCACGTATGAGCTACCGAGAGGCCAGACAGCTTCTCTCGGCCATAGTAGCGTCACTCTCAACTCGAATACAACGAAACGAGGTGGCGGTGAAGGAAATCTCAGAACAGGTTCAGATGCTGACCGCAAAGCAAGCGCGTCCGGTGGCGGATGTGGGAACTAGTGACAAGGAACGGCTACTTGGGTATATGCAAGAGTGGATAGGGAACGTGAGGCGGTTCGTAGACAAGGTTGAGACCTTGCAGAAGAACCTGAAGAGGGTACAGGAGGAATTTGAGGAGCTACGGGTTCATGTCGACCGAATGACTCGCTCTCAACAGATCGGACAAGGCGTTGACTCCGCACCTGTGGGCGTCGTAACAGAACACACTCTTGAGAAGCTCACACCGACTGAGCGCAAAGTCCTCGAGATGTTGGTCAGCGGGCCGAGAGCCGCTCCCGAGATAGGACGACTCATGACGAAGTCACGGGAGCACACAGCGCGGTTGATGAAGTCTCTGTTCGAGCAAGGCTTTGTTGAAAGGGAGACAGAACGTCAACCTTACGAGTATCGCCTTAGCGAGAAAGTCAGAGAGGCAATAGTCCAGGCGATTCAGCGGTAAACTAGGGGACCGGGACAGTAGTCGCGCTGTCGGCCAGACAGTAGCGCCAACGCCCCGAGGAGAACGAACGACGCATGAGGCCTCTGTCCGCAAGCCTGGACAAATAGGTCGCAACCGTTGTGAGCGGTATCGGTTCCGCATAGAACTCCTGGTACAGATTTCTGACCTCGTCGGAGGAGAACATAGTGTCCTTAAGTCTGTGGACTAGGAGGTCTCGAATGCGTTCGAGTTTGGTGCGGGCGTATGATGGAGGGGCGTTGAGAGCGGGCTTCGAGGACAGACCGCCCATGAGTTCGGCGTAGTCGAGAATCCGGCCTATCTTGTCGCGGGTTAGGGGACCCTCGAGTGATATGGTGTGCCGGCACCCCGACTCGTCGTAGAAATCTATCTTGACCCGCCTAACTCCCAAGCCCTCACACGTCGCACCATGATGTGAACCCCGCGCACTTAAGACTAAGCTGGCCCAGGCGTACCAACACATCGCTATCTTTTTCCATAGGAAAAATGAGCTATTCCAGCGGAAGCGGAGGGGCCTCGCCCCCTTCACAAAATGTGAGCCAAAGTCCGTCCCCGACCGCTCATTGGCCCGAGGATCAGGCGGGAAGAGCACAAGACAGAGGGCTGTTCGCAAGGACCGAGTACCCCCTAACCCCTTACTTTCCACTGGACCCGTGTCAGTTCTCTCCCCATCAACGCCTGTCCGCTGACGCCAGCGGTCCAAGCACTCGTGTGTTCACTACAATAATCCCTACCAGCTCGCTTATGACATCCGGGGCCCCAATGTGACACGAGGGCTATTATTACTCCTACAATCAACAACCACGAGCTCACTACCTCCAATAGAAACACAGGGGTCCCGGGGTTTCTCTCCACCGACCACAATTTGCTTTTCCGTTCTCTCCCTCAACTTTTCTGTTGCCACTTGTTTCTTTCTCTCGACAACGACTATTATTACCAGTTCAACTCGAAACACAGGCGTTACCAGTGGAGCTCCATCTTATGCAGTCCCGAGATGTTCTCGAAGGCATCTTCGATAACTTCCTCGCTGGACCGCAGCTGTTCGCGAACCGCGATGTTCTAAGGAGCGATTACATACCCAATACTCTCCCTCACCGCGCTGAGCACATCCAAAGGCTTGGCGCCATCTTGGCTCCGGCGCTAGGCGGTTCCAAGATATCCAATCTCTTCGTTTACGGAAAGACTGGAACTGGAAAAACGATAGTAGCGAAGTTCGTCTTGGAGAGGCTGAAGAAGAAGGCCGAGAATGTCGGCGCGCCGGTTCGAATCTCCTACATTAATTGTCGTATGGCCGGAAGCAACTACCGAGTACTAGCCGATCTTTGCAGATGTGTTGGACTTGAGATTCCGTTCACAGGCCTAGCATTGGGCGAGGTTATTGATAGATTCCGGAACGCTCTCAACGCTGACAGGATGGCGCTAATTGTTGTGCTAGACGAAATAGACGCCCTCGTGAAGAACCGCCAAGACGATTCTCTACTGTACGAGCTGACCAGAATCAACGAGGAGCTCCTACAGAGCTGGATTGGAATAGTCGGTGTATCTAATGACCTACATTTCAAAGAGTTCCTCGACCCGCGGGTGCTGAGTTCCCTGAGCGAAGAGGAAGTCGTCTTCAGACCCTACTTGGCAAACGAGCTCTATGACATTCTGCTTGACAGGGCTAAGCTTGCATTTTCTGACGGTGTCCTGTCGGAAGCTCCTCTCCGACTTTGTGCAGGTCTTGCCGCGGGCGAGCATGGAGATGCAAGAAGGGCTCTGGACTTGCTCCGCGTGGCAGGAGAACTCGCGGAACGAGAAGGGGCACGGAAGATCGAGGAGGATCACGTAAAACGCGCACAGCACAAGATAGAGCATGATAGAGTAGCCGAGGTCCTGAAGTCCCTCCCTGTCCACTCCAAGATCGTACTGGTCTGTGCTTACTTGGCGAGCAATCACACTCCTGAGGGAGTGATCACTGGTGACATCTACGAGGTCTACCATGAGCTCTGCATGGTCGCAGGCCTAGATCCTCTTACCCAGAGGCGAGTCAGCGGTTTGGTGAACGAACTCGACGTAATGGGAATCCTCAACGCACGTGTAGTCAGCTTTGGGCGATATGGCAGAACCAAGAAGATAAGACTCGGAGTTTCCCCTAGAGTGATAGTTGAAACCTATTCGGAGGATACCCTCGTCGGACGACTATTCGGCCACGTGGCAAGATCTCTTCAGAAGCGCGCCCCAAACGGTTAGAGCTGTAGGCCTAGACGATGGTCCATCAGTAAAGGGTCGAACAGCGGATTCACCCCATTCTTTGGCGTCCCTTGTTGCTGTCTGGTTCAGCGGCCTTAGGATCAACGATGTCCGGCTTGGTATGGTCCATGTGGACCAGCTTGACACGACCGATGTGATTCTTCGACTCCTGTCGAGGAGACGAGCTGACATAATCTTCCTTTCAGGAGCGTCCTTTGCCGGATTCAACATCGTAGACTGCAGACGTCTTCATAATGTCCTGCACATCCCAATGATCATTGTCTCCCGAGACAAACCCAACAACGCCTCTGTCAAACGTGCACTCAAGAAGCATTTCCCAGACTGGAAGACTCGCTGGCGTCTCGTGCGGGAATTGGGCAGAATCCATGTGTTCGCTCCAAAGCCGTGCGAGCAGCCCTTGTACTTTGAAGCGGTCGGGATCTCAGCTGCTAATGCTAAAACCGTCATTAGAGCATACTCTACGACCTCAAGGGTTCCTGAGCCGATCCGTGTTGCCGGGATCTTGGCTAAAGGACTCGCCCTTGCCGGAAACGAGCTAAGATTCCATTGACATGAAATTGATAACGCCCAGTTTCAATGTTTGAAGATTCACAAACGGGAGGAGACCCGGCGTCGGCTCCAGGCCCAACCGTTCCTGATAGTCCGTCTGAGACTGCCAAGCGCCCGAGTTCACTATGAGAGTTCCCCGGTAGTTTTCGTGACCAAACACGTGGATATGTCCTGAGTGAAACACGTCAGGTGGTTCCTCGATTACTAGGTGGTCAGCGCGCGACAGCGCAATAGATGTTCGGTTGCCATACTCGGGCGCTAGGTGTCTACACCTCAATTGAAGCTCCATTGCTTTCTCCGGCCTGTCGAAGCTCATGCCTGGAGCGCTCGTCAACAAGTCCTCGAGGCTTCGACCATGGTGCAGCAGAAAACGTACGCCATGGAGTTCAACCTCACACGGGTTGCCCAGCGACATCATCGCTCGCGCGTCGTACACCGGCTCGGCGAATTCCTTCAGGATTGCCGGTTGAGGAAGGGCCTGCCTGACCCCATCATGGTTGCCAGGGATTAGGATGACCTCCATGTAGTCGGGAATCTGTTCGACGAATTTGGCCGCAAACTTGTACTGCTCGTAGATGTCCGGAATGCTGAGCTCATCTTCCTGTCGTGGATACACGCCTATTCCATCTACGAGGTCTCCCGCGATAATCACGTACTTAGTTCGGTGGGCCACGCATAGCTGCTGAGCATTGCCTACCTTGCCTTTCAACCAGAGAATTGCTCGATTGAAAACGTCTTCCAAGAACTTCCGGCTCCCGATGTGTGCGTCAGACAGGAGTACAGCGTAGACTTCCTGTTCTGCTCCTCGCGGTCTCCTTTCAGGGATGTCAGGAAGCGTAAGCCTCTCAGCGATCAGAAGATTGCCCCGGCTCTTCACAGCCTCTATGCAAACCACTTGATCGAGCGGAGCTCGCAACGCTGCGTCGTAGAGTTGACGATCACGATCAGTTTGGACCAGAACAGTCGCGGTATCCTCGAGATCATCTACTGTAAGAAATAGTTTGTTCGCACGTTCACGCTTCTCCATTACCATAGCGATCAGTTTCACTCGCTCGTTGGGCTCAGCGCTGAGGGCATCGGAGATCGTGCGTGCGTCGCGTACATCTGTCCGCCTCTGTAGTATCCCCCGAAGCTTGGTGAATCTATCTCGAAAGTGAAGGTTAAACTCCTCAATCGAGCCCCCTGGGCTCAACATGCTTGCGGGATCCTTCAACACCTTCATCTCGCTGTCGATTTCGGCTGCGAACGGCACTTCAATTCTGACCGGTTGGGCCGCCTCGCTGCTCTTAGGCGCGGGAAGCAAGCGGTTGAGGGCTTGCTCCACAATGCTGCCGTCAATCAAGCGCGGTCTCGCCACTTGTTTCTCTGCTGTAGCGAGTAGCTCATCGGTCAGCTTGTCATGGTCGAGCTGACCTCCCAAAGTTTGGAGAAGTTGGAAGGCTTCGCTGTTGAGTTGCCATCCCGCAGCGACCAAGCGCTCTACCACTCGCCTCAATTCGTCGTGAACTTGCATGCGGAAGCCTTCCGATGAGGAGTCCAAAACGGCCTGCGACGTCTAGATCATGTCGGTCTATCTTAAACGGAGTGGTCGTTGATCACTTCATTAATTTGAGTGAAGCTCCATCGAATAGCCAGTGTTGAGGTAGGCATGGATCTCCGTCGACTCCAGAGGACCGCGGACGGCACATTCTTCGTGACCGTCCCCAAGCCATGGGTTCTGAGGAACAAGCTGGATAAAGGAGCCATCCTAAGTTTCACTGAACGGAAAGACGGGAAGATCCTCGCCGAACCCTACGGCCAACAAGAGCGGAAGATAACCACCGTCACGTTGACACCAGGGCCCTTGTTGCAGCGAGAGATCGAGGAGAAGTATCTGCTCGGGTACGACGTATTCGAAATCGTTTCCCAACAGGCCCTAAACTCGGACGTAAAGGAGACGGTCAGAAGAATTGCCAGGAGCCTAGTGGGCCTCGAGATCGTGGAGGAGGATGCAAGGAAGATGGTCGTACAATGTCTCATCGAACCGTCCTTACTGTTTCCAGACAAGATCTTGCGGAGACTTCACTTGATCACGCTGGCTATGCAGAAGGACGCGGTTGCATCGTTCGTCCGAGGGGACGCGAGGCTTGCACATACCGTTGTTGAACGCGACGAGGATGTTGACAGACTCTACTTCCTTCTAGTGAGAGTTGTCAGGGCTGCTCTGACCGACCCAGCAGTAGGCGAGAAGGTTGGAGCGAGCCCCATAGACTGCCTAGACTATAGGATCCTCGCAAGCTTCGTCGAAAAATTCGCAGACTATGCAACTGACATCGCAAAGAGCACGTGGCCCCGCTTGGGTGGCAAAGAGATAGACGGTACGATCCGGAGTATCGACAGGGCTGGTGCGACGCTTAACCGAATGCACAAGGATGCGGTCGATGCAGTCTTCACTAGGAACCTTGCCCTCGCTCAGGAGGTCACCCGGCTTAGCGGGGAGACGACAGCTAGCATTCGAACAGCAGAACGAGGATTGGTCAACGCGAAGCCCCAGACGATCGATCGGTTAGCGACTGTCGTTTCCGCTCTCAAGGGGATGTCGGGAATAAATGTGGACATCGCCGACCTAGCGGCCACCCGATAAACTACTGTGCCTTCCGTTTCCGCGACCCTGCTCTTCGATGCGCGGCTAGGTAGTAGAGTGCACAGATCGTCTTCGCATCTTGGACCTCACCGCGCTCGATTGCTCTCACGCCTTCAATCAAGTTCATGGCTCGGACGGTGATCGTCTCATCTTCGGCCTGTTTTGCCCTTCTTCGAACCAGGCCGCTCGCGAGGAAGAAGTGAATCTTCTCCGTGCTATACGCTGGCGCCAGATAGCAGGAGAAAAGCTTCCGGATTCGTCTCGCTGCATATCCCGTCTCCTCAACTAGTTCCCTCTTCGCGCATGAGAGAGCGCTCTCGCACGTCTCCAACGTTCCGGCGGGAATTTCGACCATATGCTTGGTGGCTGCGAGTCTGTATTGCAAGGTGACCAGGATCGTCTTCGCGTCTAGGAGAGGGACGATCGCCACTGCGCCGGGATGTTCGACTATCTCCCGAGTCGTCTGTTGACCACCTCGCAGCTTTACCTTCGAAACTCGCAGTTTCAGCAGTCTTCCCTTGTACCCGTACCGGGTCTCCGTAACCAGCTCGGTCATGACACTCTCTCACAGGTCTCATCGAGGGCCGATATAGATCCCATCACAAGAAAGAGGCAGCCGGCACGCTAGCGGCCGTAGACAAATAGAAGACGTTCAATAATACTCGGAACGTTGGGCAGAAAGTCCCCTATGCATATAGCCAGAGCAGGTAAGGCGCCTGCCGCTTACAGTCGGAGCACCTGCACGCAGGGGTTGGAATGAACTCGGCGGGGATCCACGTTTCCACTCCGTGAAATCGGCTTTGAACGCCGCAGTTTGTGCAGAAAACACCTTCCAGCGTCCACGCTAGCATTTCTGACCCGCACTCGCAGGTTGCTGCCTCGAAGTCCAGATCGGCACCGGATATTCTCACGATTCGTTTGAGGAACTTCTGCCGGTAGTATCGTCTCCGCTTCCACATTACGTAGCATTCATGGGAGCAGACGCGGCGTGGTCTGCCGAATGAGTACGGTATCTCCTTTCCGCAGACGACGCATAGGGCATGACTCATTCGCGATCTCTTGGCTGTTCGGCCCTCGCAAGTTTCGATGGTAGGTATATCTTAAGCCTATTTTGAAGCCCGTCACATGCTGGGCTAGGATGGGCTATGTCAATCGTCGATTTCGCTTTGTGCGAGATATGTGATTAGCATTCCCCTCACCGCCGTCCACTCGCAGCATCCTCACTCTGGAGGTCAAGGAATCGTACACAGACCAATACATCTTCACGGAAAGGCTGCATGAGGAACAGACAGGATTATTGAAAGTCCACCCCCTATGCTGAGCAACAGGGGAGTCGCAGACCTCCAGAGAACGACATTTATGCGTGTGGAAGCATCCGGTCGTGCAGCCCGGGTTGCCGAGCCAGGTACGGCGACAGAGCCTCAGCGCTTCGATGTGCTTTGGCGTTGAACCTCGAGATCACAATGAATTGGGCCAAGTAAGCTGTTGGCCCTTGGGGCCGCGTGGGTTCAAATCCCACCCCGGGCGCATGATCTTTCGTGCTTTACTGATCTCTACTGAGGATTACCATGCTTCTCGGAAGGCGCACACAAGCGATGTGACAGGTCCCAAGCCTACAACGATCTAGGGAATCAGCATTTTCGCCAGAGAGTTGGAGCAGGCCAACGGTAGGCTATGACCCACCAGAAGAGGAGTTCTTTGTTGTCTCTTCGGTCGAGTTTGGCGTAATGACTTACACCACAGTATCTCAGGATCGATGCGCTGGCAACTTCGAGGTTCATGAAGGTGACTGAGCCAAGTTCCTCCCATGGTCGAGAGTGGCTTCATGGAACTGCGGCGCATGCGGTGAATGCTGCAAATGGTTCAGCGTACTCGTCACCATGCATGAGTACGCCAGAATCTCACACCGCTACGGCCATGATGTCGTAATCCTGGGTCTAGGACGAGCCTACCTGAGAAAACGTCGCGACGGCCGCTGCATATTCCAGTATTGCGAGAGCGGTTGTCGGCTTTGCGGGTTGCAGGCTGAGAAGCCTTACGCCTGCAAGATGTGGCCGTTTATCGTCTGCAAGAAACCGCTCCACGGCAGGCAACAGGCTGCGAGCTGGAATGGGCCCTACGGACGGATATACGTCTATGTCGATCCAAGATGCCCGAGGATAACTTTCGGCGAGCCGACGCAGTACCTGATCAATAAGGTCTTGCGGGAATTTGTCGAGATAGCGATCGGAAAGACGAAGAACCAGCTGTACACAACACGGACCCCTCTCCGAGTCGTAACGGCACAACCAGCTTGTGCAGCAGGTGATGTGGAAGAGGCGCGCATATCCACATTTCCGTTCTCTGGTTTCGGCGCGTCGCAGCGCACGTTACGGGACATCGTTCACTTTTGTGGCCGACAGACCCGAGATGCTGAATACGCACTTCTTTAGCTTGACTCTTGCAAAGTTCATCTTCAGGTCCGCGGTCACGCTCGACAGCCTCTTCGATTCCTCTTCAGTCAAACGAGGCTTCAGCTTCTCAACCATGAATGAGATGCAATCGATAGCCGTATTGGCTCTTTCAAGATCCCCCTGAATCTTGTCTGTTCCCGGTTTGACGCGCAGTCCCAAGTGTTGCCAAGCTTGGGCGGAGAGTATACTAACGAATAGCGCCAGCAGTTCGTAGGTATCGAGAGACGAGATGTCGAAGACTTGAGGTTTCTTCTCTTCAGAAGGCTCGCCCAACTCCATTCCTCCTCAAGAAGGGCCATGAATCCATCTGGGGGTTGCACAAATTGTCTCTTATGCTTGCCTTCAACCACCGAAGCCACATGGCAGCAGCATGTCTGTGAGTAAACAGTACACTACGTCTCCGGCTGGCCGTCAGATGACGAAGCGGACGCTAGGGAAGTGTAGCTAGTGTCTCACTAGGTCGTCGATGATCTTTGAGTAGTTGTCGACGAGCCTTGCTGGTTCGCTTCTCTCTTGGTTGGAGAGTGGTTGAACTTGATACTTGCGTTTGATTAGAGAGGGAGCGATTACATCCGTGGTCGTCAGCTGCAACTTGGGTTTCTGCTGTCCGCGTAGTTCTATGGCCTTGAAGTACTCATCGGCCTTGAACTGCAGGACCACGTTGGAGCACACGCCGAGCACAAGGCCGCAGTTCTCTGCTCCGTTGCAGGGATAGGCGGCATCGTTGAAGCTTTCCAGTAGAAGTGGCTTATCCTGCAGGAATTGGTAACATGAAGAAGTCGCCTTGTCGAAGTTGTCCAGATACGCTTTGACCAGCTGCTGAAAATTCCTGGTGAAGACAATCTTTTCGGCTTTCTTCCTCATTGCCAGATAGAATTCTCTCATGTCCCTCATATTGCTGAAATTCATCGTGCCATTGAGATAGTAGATGTTGCCTGGCTTGGTGCCATCATAGCGGGTGAATCTCTGTGCGACGAACTCACGGAAGACCAGCCTCTCCTCAGGTATCCCTCTATCCAACACAGGACTGCTGAGACGACTCACAGGATTCAAGATTTCAAGAGGGATGCCGGAATGAGCCGCTTGCTCTAGCTCTATGATGTCGCTGGAGAGCAGGATGCCCCTGACGAGGCTCTCCCGAAAAATGTCGAACTGGGTCCAGTAGCTTATTCCGGAATGCGGTTTGAATGGGACAAGGTTCACCCCCGACTCCTTGAAGCCGCAGATCAACGCTCTGCATAACGTGGTCTTCCCTGCGTTATGGGATTGAAGACCGACAATCAGGATTCTTCTGCTGGATCTCAACCCACACCCCTCCTCAGCCGAGACCAGACTTTCTTGATAATGATTCCTACGTCGCTCCCTCATTCCCTTTTGAAAGAATACAGCATCAACCATCTGGAGACGTAGTTGCGGAAGACCAGGATTCTTTTGAGACCACCCTGAAGTGAACGAGCACCAAGTGAAGCGGCCATGAAGCATAGGCGTCCCTTTGGGCGTCGGCATCATCCCTGGGCTGCAGTGATGCTGTTACAAGTGCACCATTTCTGATGAGAATAGCCAAAAGCCAAGAGGCAATATCAGCTGGCCGAACAAAGCGAGGCCATGCAATCTCAGGAGTTGGACCGGACGTTCAACGCCTTCTCCCAGCACCCTGCCTGACAGTTTTAAACGTGGGTTTGTAGGCCGTAGCGCACACCGAGCCTCACAGGAAACATGAGGCGTGTTCGGCGTGAAAAACGGGAATTCGGGTCTGTGTGTCGGCGTGTTTTGGGGTTAGTTTGAGCATTGGACGCTGATTCGCCGCGATCCGTCAGAATTTTTTCCGTGCGGTCCTTCACGTACCGATCTTGGGGGTGTCAGAGGACCGCACATGCTCGTTCGAGCAGAAAGGCGTGAATGCTCAAGTGTCTGTAGACGTAAGCCAGCTGGACGCTAGCGGGACCCGAACGGCATCAGCTTCGGGCGCCATACTTGCTATAGGATCAGTTTGCCGACGGAGACGAGGTCCTTCATCGTTACGATGCCCACAAGAACGCCTTTGTCAACGATCGGTAGGTGGCGTATCTGGTTACGCCTCATGTGCGCGTAGGCTTCCTCTATTGGCGCCTCAGGATTACACGTCACTGGGGGGCTCTTCATAATGTCCTTGACGAGTGTACGGTTCGGGTCGTGTCCATTCGCGGCGCACCTCACCATGTCGCTCTCCGTCACTATGCCGACAACTTTCTCTTGGTCAACCACGACCACACAACCGATCTTCCTCTCAAGCATCGTCTTTGCCGCCGTGACCAGATGGTCTTCAGGCTTGGCTGTGGCCACGTGCCTGGTCATGATCTCCTCGACCCGATCGAGGATCTTTGGGAACATTTTCCGACCGCAACACTGAGGGTTCAAGGCTATATGATAAATGTGTTACCGAGGTCAGGATGCTCGGCGGCCGTTAGATTCACCAAGACGTCATAGCTCACTGGGCACGCAGACCTTTGTCTTCGAGATAGTCCTCCGCGTCCATGGCTGCACGGCATCCATCCCCTGCTGCCGTCGCCGCTTGCCTGTAATGGAAGTCAACCACGTCGCCTGCGGCGAAGACGCCTTCCACACTAGTGGCCGTTCCTTTCCCCGTGACGATGTACCCTTTCTGGTCCAACTCGATCTGGTCTTGGAATATTGCGGTGTTCGGCTGGTGCCCTATCGCGACGAATACGCCGTCGCACTTCAGCACATCTTGCTTGCCCGTCTTCAGGTTCCTGACACGGACGCCTTCGACCTTCTGCTGGCCCAGAATGTCCTCGACAACCGAATCCCAGAGGAACGATATCTTCGGATTCCTGAAGGCACGTTCCTGTAGGATTTTGCTGGCACGAAGCTGGTTGCGCCGGTGGACTACCGCGGCATGGTTCACGAACTTTGTGAGAAAGATCGTGTCTTCCATGGCCACATCGCCACCCCCCACGGTGACGGTGTCCTTCCCTCGGAAGAAGAATCCGTCACAGGTGGCGCAGCTTGACACGCCCTTGCCGCGTAGGCGCCTTTCGGACTCCAGCCCGAGCCATTTTGCGGAAGCGCCGGTTGCGATAATCACGGCATTTGCCTCGAATGTCCCGCCATTTGTTTTGATCTTGAAGGGGCGCGTCTTGAAATCAACTCCTATCCCGTCGTCCTGTACGAACTCGGCGCCGAATCGCTCTGCCTGCTTCCTCATCCGCTGGATGAGGTCAGGGCCGAGAATGGGTTGCTCGAAACCTGGAAAGTTCTCCACCTCAGTGGTCAACATGAGCTGGCCGCCAGGTACTGCTCCAGCGATGACAAGTGTCTTCAATAGTGCCCGGCCACAATAGACCGCTGCCGTCAGCCCGGCAGGCCCAGAACCGATCACAACGACATCGCAGACCACTAGATTCACCGCTACCGAGGTTCGAAAGGATTTGACGAAAATAGGTTTTAAGATCAGAGGATGTCTACTTGAGGTTTCGCGGTTCTGAGACGTTCCCACAGCCCAGCAGCGGCTTCTTGGGCTTTCCTTTGGGCTTCCTTCTCGTTTACCGTGAGGATTGCTCGCTCTTTCACGACGATTCTCCCGTCAACCATTACCGTGTTGACATCGTCTCCATCTATCGAATTGATCAGATGTCCAACAACACTGTCTGAGCTAAGTGGAGTGGGAAGAATCTCCGGTTTGATCAGAATGAGGTCAGCTCTCTTTCCAACTTCGATGGAGCCCAATTCCTTACCCAAACTGTAGAGTTCGGCACCTCTGATAGTTGCCATCTCGAGGATCCTGTATGGGTCGATTACGTTTGGGTCTCTTGAGACGAGCCGGTGGAGCAAGTAGGCAGCTCGCATGTTTTCGAACCCGTCAAAGATGTAGCCGTCATTGCCTAGCCCGACGGTGATCCCCTTTCTGAGCATGTTTGGCACCGGAGCGGCTCCCACAGCGTTGAGCATGTTACTCATGGGATTGTGGGCGATCTTTGCTTTTGACGCAGCCACAATGTCTAGCTCAGTATCGTTGACGTGGACGCAATGAGCAAGAACAACATCGGGAGCCAAGAGACCAACGTCACGCAGTCTCTCAACCGTACGTTTCCCATAGCGCACCATGTTGTGCTGAAGATCGCCAAGACCCTCCGAGGTATGAATTGTCACGGGGACACCCAGCTCACTCGCCACTCTACGGACTGACTGGATTAGTTCGTCCGTGACCGTGAATGAGGC
>Ga0209725_1000163_pt1 | contig 40743 bp, 33 predicted proteins | sample I18A1metaG_FD_184145 | JGI IMG/M metagenome (GOLD analysis project Ga0209725, IMG submission 184145) | Lake sediment bacterial and archeal communities from Gulf of Boni, Indonesia to study Microbial Dark Matter (Phase II) - ​I18A1 metaG... | ecosystem: Environmental > Aquatic > Freshwater > Lake...
GAAGTGGGTTCGATAAGCCTAAGTACAAGGTTTCCAACCGTCGTCTTTCCACTACCGCTTTCCCCTACAAGGCCTAAAACCTCTCCTGCAGCTATGTCAAGATCTATACCATCTACCGCTCGAACCCACCTCGTCTGCCTGCATACAAGCCTCTCTATGAACGATTTCTGTACTGGAAAATACTTCTTCAGAGCACGTACACTAAGTATTGAACTAGTCAAACAAGCCGCTCCTATTTGTGAATCAGGCAGTAGACGAAATGGTTTGGGTCCACCTCGATCGGTGAAGGTTCCACTCTAGAACATAGTTCTTGCGCATTTGGACACCGTGGATGATACCGACAGCCTTGAGGTGGCTCTTTCAGGTCTGGAAGCATCCCAGGAATTGAATCCAAGCGTTTATCCTGAGTATACAATTTTGGAATAGACTTCAGCAAGCTCTGCGTATAGGGGTGCAGAGGGTACTCATAGAGCGAAGTCACATCGGCCACCTCGGCTAATTGGCCTGCATACATAACGACCACCTTATCACACATTTGGGCAACTGTGGACAGGTCGTGTGTGATTAGTATCCACGAAAAGGTCTGGGTAGAACTCTTTAGATCCACGAGTAGACGCAATATCTGTGCTCTTACTATAACGTCTAAGGCTGTTGTCGGTTCGTCTGCGATTATTAATTCCGGTTTCAATGCGAGAGCCAGCGCAATCATGATACGTTGCCTCATCCCTCCGCTGAATTGGTGTGGGTACTCATGCGCTCTCTCGCGATCTATGCCGAGCCTCACCAGTATATCCTCAGCCTCTTTCCATGCCTCATCTTTGCTAGCTCTCTTGTGCACGGCAATAGTTTCTGCAATGTGATCTCCGACCCTTATCAACGGGTTCAGCGAAGTCATAGGATCCTGAAAAATCATGGCTATCCTGTTTCCTCTAATCTGCCTCATCGCCTCATCACTTTTTTGAAGCAGATCCTCACCCTTGTACATTATTTTGCCATCAACGATTCTTCCAGGCGGCTGCAACTGCCGCAGAATCGAGAACCCTATCGTAGTCTTTCCACAGCCAGATTCACCCACAAGTCCAATAGATTCATTACTGTCAAGTTCGAAGCTCACTCCATCCACAGCTTTTACGACACCGCTTCTCGTGAAGTAGTGAGCTCTTAGATTCTTGAGTTCGAGTAGCATCTACCGGATCCTCAACTCAGGATTCATCATCTCGCTGAGGCCTTCACCGAAAAGATTGAAACCGACCGTTATCAGAACTATCATCATCCCCGGAAATGTTGCGAGCCACCATTTGCCCGAAAGCATGAATGGATGTCCGATGCTAAGGTCGGTTCCCCAGTCAGGGCTTGGAGGAGGCAGTCCAAGCCCTAGGAACCCTACAGTAGCTGTAGCAAGAACAACGTCTGCAACGTTGAGAGACGCCAATACCACTGTCGAGGACACAACGTTTGGAAGTATGCATCGAAAAATTATATGGAAGTCCGTTGCCCCAAGCGCTCTTGCAGCTCGGACGAATACCTTGCTCTTTGTAGACAAGACTTCGCTTCTGATGATTCTATAATAGGTCGGTATGTACCAGAAGGATATCGCTATCGCCATATTTAGCACGCTCGGCCCCAGCATAACCACGATCGCTATGGTAAGAACCAATCCTGGAAAGGCGTAGATAGTATCCATGAAGAAGCTAGCAACCCTGTCGAACTTGCCGCCGTAGTACCCCGCGAGTGAACCTAAGAATAATCCAAAAACAAGAGAGGTTAAGACGGAAAAGACAGACACTAGCAGAGCCACCCTCGTGCCGTAGACAACTCTACTGAGAACGTCTCTTCCAAGTTGATCTGTTCCCATAGGATGTTCCCAGCTTGGTGCGTTGAGAACGGCTGTTGTATCTTGTCTGATCGGATCCTGAGGGGTAACTAGGTGCGGGAAGAATGCCAATACAACGAATAGGGCTATAATCGCTCCGCCAACGAGAGTCATTATGCCCTCGCTTCCACGAGGGATGGGTACCCTCGGACGGAAGGATGGCCGCGAAAGCTTTTGTCTTTGAACCAATCGCGAAGACCTCTAGAATCTTATCCTTGGGTCTATGTACGCGTACACCAAGTCAATTGCCAAACTGATAACCGCAACAATAATCGAATAGAATACTACGATGCCTTGAATCAAGGGGAAATCTCTATTGTATATTCCAGTGATGAATAGTCTACCCATCCCATAGATCGAGAATGTAATCTCGACGACTGCCGTACCTCCGAGAAGCCATGCGAATATAAGACCCATCATCGTCACAAGCGGAACTAGAGCGTTTCTTAAGGCATGTCTGTAGATCACCAAGTTTCGCGGTATCCCCCTTGCGTTGGCAGCGGCTATATAGTCTTGGCGAAGGATCGTTATCATCTCTGTACGCGCGATCCGATTTATGATGCAGGATATCCAGACCATCATAGTGATTACTGGCAATATTAGATGCGAGATGCTACTAACAAAAGCCTCAAAATTTCCAGTTAATATGCTATCTATCAAGTTGAACCCTGTAATCCTAGTAAGCTCTATCCTCGGGTCTATCCTACCAGTTACAGGTAGCCACCGTAATCCCAGTCCAAAGGATAGTTGAAGGATCATACCGAGCCAGAAAAGTGGAAGCGAATACAGAGCAATAGTCAAAATTCTGTTCAACATATCGTATGAGCTGTTTCTCTTTAGAGCTGAGAGGGACCCAGAGGATACTCCTGTTAATGCAGCAACAATGATTGTTGGGACAGAATACTCAAGCGTTGCAGGAAAAACTTGGAGGATATTAGTTAGAACAGGTGTTCTTGTCCAAATAGAAAAGCCCAGATCTCCTCGCAGGAGGTTCGCAACGTAGGTGATATACTGCATGTAAAGAGGCCTGTCCAATTGAAGTTCATGTCGCATACGATTCACAACCTCCTCGGAAGCTCGGGGGCCCATCAACGCGCGTACCGGATCCCCGGGAACGACATGCAAAATTACGAAGACAATGGTTAGAAGTGTCAAAAACATCGGTATCATCAAGAACAAACGCGTGATTATGAAAACCCGCAGACTTGTCGGCTCGGTAGCTGCCATCGCCCTGTCCAGTCTTGTTCGATGCGAGCCGTATATTACTGTTTGTTGAGTCCAGCTGCACACGTGCTCAAGGCCGAAAGCTGGAATCTTGTGGCGCAAGCCTTCCACATACGCAACGAGTTCCCGGTTAGAGACACTGCCGCCTGATACGATCGCTTATATACTTGCGCAGCGAGTTACCTTGGATTTACGAGGAAGGAAGAAAATGTCGGAAAGAAAGACGAGAACGCTGGCAATTGTTGCCTTGGTCATCATCGTTATTGCTGCTATTTTTGGCGGTTGGTACTACTACAGCCAGTCCATTAAGCCTGCACCACCAAAGACGTTAGTTGTGGGCACCGTACGGACGTTCGAGTTTTCATGGGATCCAGCTGTGTCATGGGGCTCCCTCGAGATGTGGGTTCACAGGCATATTTTTGACACACTCGTAGAGTACAGAGAAACTGGCGAGGGATTGGAGCTCGTACCGGGACTTGCAACTTCTTGGGAAGCGAGTCCGGATGGGATGGAGTATACGTTCAAGCTCAGAGAAGGCGTGAATTTCATTGACGGAACCCCGGTGGACGCAAACGCTGTGAAGTTCTCCATCGAAAGTTGCAATGAACTGGGAGATTTGCAATCCTACTACACCTCTATGGTAGATCATGTGGAAGTGATCGATGACTATACAGTTAAGATTGTTTTGAAGTACGCGTACTCACCCTTTGTCGCTTCGACTAGCTGGACAGCATTCAGCATAATAAGTCCAACGGCGGTCGAACAGCATGGGAGGGAATGGTTGCATGACAACGCCGTGGGCTCAGGGAGATTCAAGCTGGTTGAATATGTCCCTAAGGAGAAGACGGTGCTAGAGGCTAATAAAGAACATTGGGATCCACCGAAGTCGGATAGGGTTATCATTCGAACTTTCCCAGACGAGACGGGGTTAAGATTGGCATTAGAGCGAGGAGAAGTCGATCTAATATTCGCATTATTGCCACCTGAGGATCTGGTTGCGCTGAAAGAAAACCCAGAATTTAATGTCTATCGAGGTGGAGCGCCTGCATTGTTGTACTGGGATTTCACTGGCAAAGCGACTCCTTACAACAACTCGGCTGTGAAGAAGGCCATATGCTCTGCGATGGACAAAGAAGAGATAGCGCGTGTCATATTCAAAGGCACTATGACCCCATCGTACAGTTATATGCCGACTACCGTATGGACCTACACCCCGGTATTCAAAGAACTATACCCATATGACGTAGAAAAGGCGAGACAATACCTCAAAGAGGCCGGATATTCAGAGGGCGTTACGCTGACGTTGTACATTGACTCAACCCAGAAGTACTGGCGGTTCTGTGGAGAAATGCTGAAGGAACAGCTAGCCAAAGCCGGCATAACATTGAACTTGGAGATAATCGAGTCAGCCACACTGTGGGATATGGTCTACAAAGGCGAACTCCTCCACTCATGGTTCAACTGGTGGGGACCGGTATACCCAGACCCTCATGAGATCCTTGAAGGCACGCTCCATTCTGAGTTTACCCCCTGGACAGGAAGCTTCTACAAGAACCCAGAACTTGACAAGGTTATCGAGGAAGACAGGGTAACACTTGATAAGCAGAAACGGGAACAGCTTTTGATGCAAATTCAAAGAATGGCCGCTCAGGATGTACCATACATTCCACTGTTCGACTGGGTTGACGTGATTGTCGCTCACAAATATGTAAAGGGCGGAATCGACATTTACCTCAGACATCCAAGGTTCTTGGACCTTCTCTGGGTTGAGAAAGGTAGCCAAGCGATCGTAGCCTCATGGATTGTCACCAATATCGAAACTCTCAGTGAACGGTTGAAGAGCGTTCAAGTAGATTAGAAGACGTGTTCTGCGAGGTTGGAACCCACAACCTCTCTTTTTTGACCAAACGCTAACGGAGTCAGTGGCCCAAGCTTTTATGTTTCTAGCATATAGTAGTGTCCAATCATAGTGTCAAACGAAAAGTGATTGCAAATTGGATGATAAGATTCTGATGGTAGGTTTAGGTAGCCTTGGTGGCCATGTGCTGGAGTTTCTGGCGCGGACACCTGGCGTCAAGTCGATTGTTGCTTCAGACTACAACGAGGACTGGGGCGTTAGGAAGCTCAATAATGCACAGCTTGGAGCTGCTACGCAGGGATACTATCCTCACATGAAGTTCCGTAAAGTCGACCTTAACAATATCGAGGAAACTGCGGAGATCCTGAAAGAAGAAGACCCTGATGTCGTATTCAACGCTACGACCCTCCAATCCTGGTGGGTGATCGGGGAGTTACCAAAAGAAACCTATGAGAAGCTTTTGCAAGCCGGGATAGGCCCTTGGATCCCTATGCATCTGACCCTAACACATAAGTTGATGAAGGCGGTTAAGAAATCCGGTATTTCAGCACATGTTGTAAGCTCGTCCTTTCCAGACGCAGTGAATCCGATTCTTGGGAAGGTGGGACTGGCGCCTCTTGTCGGAATCGGAAACTTCGACCTCCTCATCCCCTTCGTCAAGAGATACGTGGGCGAGCGATTGAAAGTTCCTATGCGTAACGTCGTCGTCTTCATGTTGGGACATCATTACCATGATGTTAGAGTGGAAGAGTTCGGATCGACCATGGGCGCACCCTACTACCTCAAGATTATGGTAGGCGATAGGAATGTAACCGACCAGTTCGACCGGGAGAAGGTATGGGCCGCGTTTCCGCCTACGCCACTTGGAAACCAGTCGGACCAGCGGGTCGCCGCCTCAGCAGTGAAGAATATAGCCGCCATCATCAACGATACAGATGAGATAACACATTCGCCTGGTCCCAAGGGGTTGCCTGGAGGCTATCCGATCCGCATAAATGCGGAAGGGGTTGAGGTTGTGTTGCCAGAAGAGCTTAGTTTGGAAGAAGCGGTAAAGATCAACGAGGAAGCCCAGAAGTTTGATGGGCTCGAGAAGATCGAGAACGATGGGACCGTGGTCTACACAGAGAAGTCTGTGAAGATAATGAATGAGATGCTCGGGTACGATTGTAAACGCTTAAGAATCGAGGAGAGCGAAGACAGAGCCAGAGAACTACGCTCTCTATACGTCAATTTCGCCAGCAAGTTTCGGTGAACATTTCGGGGGGCAAGGCCGTGGACCGCTCCTCAACATCGCAGCGCAGTATCACGTCTTACATGCTTGCCAGTTAGGATGATACCTGTCTTCCGTATGTTTTCTTTATGTAGCCTTCCAGTTCGGCTTCCACGCCCTTGTCTAGAGGCTCAACCACATGCTCGTCCATGATTTTCTTTGCTCTCTCATGCGCTTTCGACTCTACCTCCCGCGAGCCGGTCTTCTCCCATGTTTCCCACGTTTCTCTATCCAAGATCGCCGGCATGTAATGATCTCTTTCGAAGAAGTCTAAGGTGTGTTTTTGAGAGAGGTAGTGACCTCCGGGTCCTACTTTTCCGATCACTTCCGTTGCCATGGTTTTCTCGTTGACCTCTATTCCACGGAGAGCTCGTAGAACCATGCCGCATAGATCGTTATCTATTATCATCTGCTCTAAACTGGCGGTTCTGGTGGCCTCCAGCGAGCCCGCAGCATCGTATATGAAGTTGATCCCGGCCAAGGTGGCCATGGAAAGTGTCAGGCTCTTTTCAAACCCTGCTTGAATGTCACAGCGCTTCGCGTTTGTTACGCCTCCTGTTCCTCGGCTCGGTAGAGAGTAGTATTCCGCGATCTGTGCGGTGGCGATGTTGATCAATCCCGTTTCTGTCGCTCCCAGCGCTATATTGCCTGTTCTCATATCGGTGGAGCATGAGGCTGTGCCGTATAGAACAGGCGTGCCGGGTTCCACTAGTTGGCTTATGAGTATCCCACTCAAGACTTCGGCGTTCTGTTGGACTACGAGGCCGGCCAAGCTAGCTGGGGCTGTGGATCCTGCTTGGGCTTCTGGAGCGAAAAGTGTTGGTTGCCTATACTCGGCGAATATCCTCAGTCCTTCCGTCATCTCCTTGGAGTGTTCCAGAGGGCTGATAGGGTTGACAAATCCAAGGAGCCTCGGGTTCTTCCTCAGCTCTTCCTTTCCGCCTGCAACAATAGAGGCCATATCAATGTTGTCCATGGACATTCTCTCGCCGATATTGTATCCGTCTAGAGTCTTACGCGTATTTCGCAATCCTTCAAGCATCGTATACGCGTGAGCAACGTTTTCTGAAACATCGCTAGGCCAGACTGCAAGAGAAGCGTGATGAATGTTTTCCAAGGCGTCAGAAAGTATGTAGAACGACCTTACATCTCTGAGCGTCGCCTTCCTACGTTCTCCGGTTCCAGAATCTATCAAAAATACCGATGTTCCTTGAGATGAAAAGTATGTTTTTCCACGTTGAAATTCCAATTTGTAGCTTGTATCGCGTCCAAACAGGCTGAAATGGTTTGGCGCCTTTCTCATTTGGTCCTTCAATAGGTGCTCCGGGATTTTGGCTATGGATGTCTTTGAATCCACGGTCGCGCCGGCGCCTCTTAGCATCTCCAATGCCTTTGGATCGCATACCCTGACGCCGGTTCGTTCGAGCACTTGAAGTGTTGCCGAGTGAATATCGTAGATCTCGTCTCTTGATAATATTTCAAGTCTAGTTATCAATGCTGTTCCCACCAATATTGCTTAGCCAGAAGCTAAAACGTATACGTAGTAGAGGAGACGCCTAGAGCTTTGCGCGTCTTATTCGCTCCTCATTGGTTGCATCCCAGTCAATCCTGTTCGAGCTTGGTTCGATGATGACGCCATAATCGTTCAACGCAGACTTATGACTTATGTAGCCCTCGGCTACATCTCTGAGAACCAGCTCGGGATCACGTTCTAAAGGATTCCCGTAACCTCCTCCTCCCGCATTCTCAGACCTGACAGCTGAATTTGGTGGAAGATTCCACAACGTCCTGAAAGAAGGGTGCCAGTTGCCATTTTCATCTATGCCCAGCACGATCTCCTCTCGACCCTCAGCCTTAACCAAGATCCCGCGGAAAGGTGCGCCAGGTTTCGCACCGAAAACTCCAGGGGGCCCTGCTCTAGCCCTGTCGCCTCCCGCGACTGTAGTTGGAGAGTGGTCGATGAATTTGTACTCGCGAATGAGTCCGAGGCCTCCTCTGAATTTGCCTGGGCCGCCAGAGTCGATACGCAACTCGTTCATTGTAATCATCACTGGATAAACAAGTTCCATTATCTCGATAGGTGTATCCCTTACGTTTCCATGCGTCTGCCAATTGGCGTTTATCCCATCCTTGTTGTGGCGGGCTCCCCATCCGCCTGGCGGTCCTTCCCAGAACGCGTAGGGTTCCCCATTTCTTGGATCGATTCCACCTGCGCATACTCCTCCACAATAGCCATAGGTCATGCCGATTACACGTTCTGGTATCGCAGGCGCTAGAGCCTGCCAGATCGCGTCACCTATTCGTGCTGATGTCTCGTTGTTTCCACGGTCAACCGGCATCGGCCACTTGGCATTGAGAAGACAACTATCCGGGATTACTACGTTGATTGGCCTTAAGGATCCCGCGTTTGCAGGTCCCTTTGGATCCAGAAGGCATTTGAGATTGTAGAAGGTATCTCCAACCGTTGCATGCTTTGGCCTGTTGATCGGCCCTTTCGCGGGGGGATCAGTTCCTGTCCAGTCAACGGTCATTGACTTTTCCTTGACAGTAATCGTCACGCGAAGCCTGTATGGATTTGGACTTACCGTATCAGTGTCTAGCTGATCCTCGGCTTTGTAGGTGCCCGCTGGGATCGTTGAGATTCCTTTTCGAACTAGACTTTCTGCGTAGTCAAGTATCTCACGGACACTTGCTTCCACGATGCGTCTACTGTATCTATCGTATACACGGAGCAGTTCCTTTTTGCCGATCGCGTTCGATGCCACGGCTGCCCGTATATCACCTGCCAGCCAGCTCGGCAAACGGGTATGCGACAACACGAGTTTCAACACGTCGTCTACAGGCTTTCCTTGGCTGTAGATCTTGACTGGTGGGATGCGCAACCCTTCCTGAACGATCTCGGTCGCCTCTGCAAACATGGTTGGCGCTGCCTGGCCTGAATCGACCACGTGGGCTCGGGTACAGGCAAAGCCCATCAACTCTTTCTTTAGGAAGATGGGTGAGACGAACGTGTAGTCGCCTATGTGAGATCCTCCACGGTACGGATCATTCATTAGAATTGTGTCATCTGGCTCTAGATTGCCCCTGAAATCCTCATAGGCGACCTCTACTGCAAATGGCATCGCTGCCAGATGGACGGGACAACCAATCTCCTGCGATATAAGCTGTCTATCCTTGTCAAACAGGGCCGTCGAGAAGTCCCTAGCTTCGTAGAAGATCGGCGAGTATGATGTGCTGATTAGGACTTCAGACATATGTCTGCATATGGCTTCGAGATGATGCATTATCAGGTCTATGGTTATCTTATCGACTTTCATAGCCATGCTCCTCTCGTTTCAACGTCTCCTGATGGTAAGATTCTTGAATCGGTCGACTTTCGCTTTGAAGTCGGGCGGTACCACGCAGGTTGCGGTTAGTTCCTCGATTACCGCGGGTCCCCCTACGATATTGCCGGGTTCAAGCTTCTCCCTCGAGTATATCGGGGTCTTGAGAAAACCTCGATTCTCGAAGTAGACTTTTCTCGATGCAACCAGTGCATGTGAGGAAGTCGAGGCTTTCTCTTTCCATTTTCGTAGTTTGACCCGTTCAATCTTCTTCACGCCTCTGACACGGAGCTCCACAAACCAAACTGGCTCCTCAGGGACTGAGAATCCATAACGGGCATTATGCAGTTTGTCGAATTGCTTGCGTGCATTAGCAACCACTTTTGTGTCTACCAAGCCCGTACCTAATGGGATCTCCAATCCTTTCGCGGTCGGCTCGCCGAGATACTTCAGTTTAACAAAGCGTACGAGACTTCCAATATTGGTCGACGCTTGGTCTTTTTCTAGCTCTTCCTTCGCTAGCGTTTCCAGTTTCGTGAAAGCAGCATTCAACTTGTCTAGGTCAACCTGAGATGTATCACTAACAAAGGTCTGAACGAAGTCGTGATAGAAGTCGGCTGTACACATCCCTAGAGCCGAGAACACTCCCGGATCTAGTGGAACAATTACTTGGCTTGTCTGTAGCTCGGTCGCCACCTCAGCACAATGCATCGGTCCAGCGCCACCGAACGCTACTAAGACGAAATCTCTTGGATCGTAGCCTCGTCCAACACTGACCGTTCGGCACGCCTGTGTCATGTTCGTGTTAGCTATCCTGATTATGCCCATAGCGGCCTCCTCGACTTCTAGCCCTAGGGGATCAGCTATCTTATCCTTGAGAGCTTGGCGTGCTGCTTGGGAGTTTAGCTTCAGCTCTCCGCCCAAGAGGCCTGTTGGGTTCAGTCTGCCCAGAACGAGGTTTGCGTCCGTGATTGTGGGTTCTGTCCCACCGCGTTGATAGCAGACAGGACCCGGATCGGCTCCCATGCTTCTCGGTCCGACGCGGAGCATATTCCCTTCGTCCAGCCAAGCCACGCTACCCCCTCCGGCGCCAAGTTCGACCATATCGATCATTGGGACTCCGATAGGCATGTCCCACTCGAAATGGTACTCGCTTATCACAGGCAACTCTCCACCAGACATCAAGCATGCCTTCACAGTGGTTCCACCCATGTCGAAAGAGATCAGGTCACCAATTCCAAGGCTGGCAGCTAGTTCTCGCGCGGCTACCACCCCTGCTGCTACTCCTGATACAGCGGTGAGGACTGGTTTGGTCGCCGCTAGACTGGCCCTCATAGTTCCACCGTTCGACTGAAACACGAGAATTTCCCCTTGAAAACCTCGGATTTTCAGTTCGTCGTCAAGCCATGTCAAGTATTTCTTGACGACCGGTATAACGCATGCATTGAATACAGTCGTGTACAGTCGGGGCAACTCTCGAATGGTCTGGATTAGGCTCGTTGATGTCGTGACATGAATATCCGGCTTCTCTTCGGCAATAATCTCAGCCATCGCTAGCTCATGGTGAGGATTGGCGTATGAATTGATGAAGAAGATCGCGACGCTCTCGTATCCGCGAGCTCTGATCTCTTTCGCGACGGCTCTTGCCTCTTGATCGCTCAGAGGCGTAACAACCCTGCCGTCGAAGCTCATTCTCTCTTCGACCACGTGGATGTCGCTGCGTTTGATCAGAGGTCTCGTCTGGGCCGGTTTATCCCATTGGAGATCGTAAAGCTCTCCTCGCCACCAACGACCCACCTCCAGCAAGTCTCGGAACCCTTTCGTGGTTACAAGAGCTACGCGTGGCAGTTTGCGTTCAATCACCGCATTGTCAAATATCGTACTCCCATGTCCAATGTAATGCTTAACCTGCGCAAGTTCGACCTGAGCCTTCTCCAAGGCGGAGAGAACGCCTGGCACGAAACTGGGTGGAGTTGTAGGAGTTTTGCTAACCCTGATCTGTCCTGTTTCTTCATCATATGCAAAGATGTCTGTGAAGGTTCCACCGATATCGACGCCGACTCTAAGCAATTCTTACAGCCTTCTTGATTTTGAAATGTCCTAACAAGAGTCTTCAAGTCATTAAAGCTTAACGCAGGCCAATTCTCGAGTATTGCTTGAAACAGAGACAGGCTGAACGACTTAGACAGAACGTCGATACATATATATCACGTTGGCATAGCGATGGGAAACAAGAACAACTTTCGAAAGATCGCGTATCGAACTTAACCACGCGCGAAGCTGACAGAAGAAGGCTCAGGTCTCGGATGGCATTGTTTGAATTCGTTCTAATAGTCGCCGGCCTGAGTCTATTTGAAGTGATAAACAGCATCGACAATGCGATCATAAACTCTGAAGTTCTCTCCTCTATGTCTGAAAGATCAAAGAAATGGTTTCTATTCTGGGGAATTCTCATAGCCGTCGTACTAGTAAGAGGGCTTCTTCCAATCTTGATTCTTTGGACGAGCAACCCACGCCTAGGTTTCATGGAAGTGGTTACTGCAACTCTGAGTTCGGACCCCGAGATAGTAGAAGCCGTTGAAGAATCGGCACCGATATTACTCATCGGAGGCGGAACATTCCTCGTGTTCCTTTTCTTCTACTGGCTCTTTCTGGAACCGAAACACTACGGCCTCCGAGGAGAAGCGCTCATACACAAGCATGGCGTCTGGTTTTTCGCCACAGTCTCAGTAATGTTGGCAACGATAGTCTGGTTCGCGATTGAAGTCAATTCCTTGATGGCTTTCGGTACGGTTGTGGGCTCAACCGGCTTTTTCATAACGCATGGATTCAAAGAAAACGCGGCTCAGATGGAGAGACGGATGCTCGAGGGAGAGACAAGTATGTCCGACATAAGCAAGCTACTATACCTAGAAGTTATCGACGCGACTTTTTCGATCGATGGTGTTCTTGGAGCATTCGCGTTCACGCTCTTAGTCCCTCTAATTTTGATCGGGAATGGTATAGGTGCAATAGTAGTAAGGCAGCTCACGGTAAAAAATATCGAGAACGTTAAGAAATACAAATATCTGAAGAATGGGGCGATGTACTCGATCTTTGCATTAGGCCTGATTATGATCCTTGATAGTTTTGGAGTCCACATACCATCGTGGGTTTCTCCAACCGCTACGTTTCTTATCATCGCTTACTTCTTCTACAAGTCAAAGAAAGATGTGGACAAGAAGATTTTGAAACTTTCCAAAACGACCTCCTATTGGCCGTGAGACATCGCAAAACGGAAGGCTGGCAAGAGAATTCTCACAGTTACAATTCTGCTAGGGATACTCCATCGGTTGGTATGATGTAAGCCGCCTTTGTCTTCAAGCCTGTTATATCAGTCGAAGGAAACACTTTGCGAAGCTTTGATGCCTACAGATGACAGACTCTTTCTATACTTGATAAGAAAGAACAAGATTCGTGCTATCCGATGTCCGTTGAGGTTGTTTCTTTTAGGGCTATTCCCCGTCTCGTAAGTTCTGTGATGAAGCGCTTTGGATCTACAGAGTTTTCAGGTAGTATGACTCCTCTCTCTTTTATCTCTCCTTTTCCAATCATTTGAACTGCGATTGAAGAGGGAACTCCTACGAGGTATTCTCCTGCGTTTGCCCTCCACTCCTTCTTTGAATGACTTATCCAGTCAACCATGTGGGTAACCTTCCTTCCCGCCTTCAACCCCGTCACCTGAACCCTAGCCGCCTCCCAATCATCTGGAACTACATCGTCAGGATATCCAAGTAGGTCTCGGCTGGCGAGAAGCTTCACCAGAAAGTTGCGCGGCGATACCTTTGTTCCGTCTATGTCAACGGGCTCATCGCTTCCGAAGCCCGCGTCTACTAAGACTTTGATTTCGAGAAAGCCGGGACCGCCTTCCATCCAGTTCACATTCTTTATCCCTTTATCTCTGAAGGTTGTCGGGAATGTGGTAATTTCTGAATGTATGGTCGAGTATACCTCTTGTTTGCCAACAGGCTCAGGAAAATGAACGATCTCCCTTCTACTTAAGGGCGGAATCTTCTTGAATTCCCCGTTCTCAAATATGATAGCATCCAGTAGAAATTCATCAAGAAGTGTAGAGATAGACCAAGTCACGTAGAATGGGGGGACGCCTTTAGTAAAGTCTACCCACCCATCCCTTACTTGGATAGTCTCCACAGAGTCCAGCTTGTCGGCGGCGTATCTCGCCATCACGTTGCTTATTCCTACGCAGTTGCCCATACATAACAACGCTGTAAGCTCTGCCTCTTTGAAGCGATCATGCAGCTCCCATTGTTTCAATGTCATGTAATGTAGACCGCCCTGATCTAGATAGTGAACTTTAGCCAAGAGAGCTGCCTCCATAGCCTCAAGGTTGCAGTAGTACTGTGCGGCGTTGAGTGCGACGTCTGCACCTTTCAGAACGTCCGCCGCATCCTTTGGTTTTCTCAGGTCTACATACGTGGCTGAGACGTTTCCCCTCTTAATCTCGTCAGCAATCTCCCTAGCCTTGGCCAGATTAACGTCCGCTATCACAATCTCAGAAACATCGCAGCTTTCCGCCAGATCTCTGACTGCGCAGCGGCCTGTTAGTCCGGCGCCTCCAAGAACAACTACCTTCATAACAACTCCCGCCTATCCAAGAAACGCGATCTCTCTTTAGGGTTTTCCATTCGAAAATGATCGTTGGAAACAAACGCAATGACGCTCTCGAGCCACCGAATAACAAGCTTCCAAGGTTTGCGCTGTCGGTTGTGACCCGCAGTTTTAATAGGGTGCGCGTAGCAGTTTCGAGGTTTGGATTCGCCGCACGGTCTGCTCTGAGGGGGCCGTTCATGCTCGAGGTTATGAACCTTACAAAGCGGTTCGGTGGGCTGTTAGCCGTGAACAACCTTTCTCTGCGACTCGAAAAAGGAACTATTCTTGGACTGATCGGCCCCAACGGCGCAGGCAAAACCACCGTCATAAATACGATTACTGGAATCTACAGACCAGATTCAGGCTCAATCCACTTCAAGAAAGAAAGAATTGACGGCTTACCTATCCATGAGACAGTCAGAAGAGGTATCGGACGCACATTCCAAATAACAGAACTTTTCAGAAACCTTACGGTTACGCAGAACATGCTGGTGCCGGCGACATGGCAGATCAAGAAGTTACGCGAGCCGTGTAAGAGAGCTGATGAACTTCTCGAGTTTTTTGAGCTAAGACATATGAAAGATGAGATGGCAGCGAATCTCTCGGGCGGCCAACAGAAACTTCTCGACCTAGCTGTCGTTTCGATGCTAGATCCAGAACTACTACTTCTAGACGAGCCATTTTTCGGGGTTCACCCGGTTCTCAAGAAAAAAATCCTCGACAAGGTCAAGGTAATGCATCAAGAGATGGGGAAGACATTCGTAATTATTAGCCATGACATAGCGACCGTGATGTACTGCTGCGAGTCGGTAGTAGTTATGAGCGCTGGAGAGATTATCGCCTTCGGCACACCAAACGAGATTCAGAAAGACGAACGCGTCATCGAAGCTTACCTTGGTGACTGATGTGTCCATCAAAGTTGAAAATGTTACAACGGCATACTATGGAGATATCGAAGTAATTAGAGATATCTCGATTGAGGCTGAGAAGGCTAAGATCACATCGATCATCGGGCCTAACGGGGCTGGAAAATCTACACTCCTAAAGACTATCTATGGACTTGTCAGACCAAAAAAAGGACGGGTCACTTTTGACGGGATGGATATAACTCGTGTGCCTTCTCATATCTTGCCAACCAAGGGTCTGGGATTCATTCAACAGCGGCACAGTATCTTTCCCTATCTCTCCGTCGAAGAGAACCTAAAGCTTGGCGGTTGGACTCTATACAAAGACAAGGGAACCGTTGAAAAACGAATCTCAGAAATCTATGACCGCTTTCCTCTGTTCAAAGAGAGAATCAGTCAGCAAGCTGGAAAACTTAGTGGCGGCGAACAGCGACAGCTGGAATTGGCACGAACGCTAATGATCTCGCCAAAAGCACTGCTTATTGACGAACCTACAGCAGGATTATCGCCTAAGATTGCTAAACAGATCTATCGTATGCTTCTCACCCTCCGCGAGCAAGGCATAGGCATCCTACTAGTAGATCAGAACGTTAAAGGCGCTCTCGACGTTTCGGATTTCGTCTACGTGATCAAAGTTGGCGAAATTTTCGCTTCTGGATCAATCGACACGTTTAGAGGAGAGTTGTCCGCCCTAATCAAAGACTGGCTATTCTAACCCCTGAAGGGTAGATAACTACTCTTCTCATGCTAAATGACCATAAGCCAGCCCGCCCGAGGTTTATTTGTTGTGTTAGGGTGAACGTTACTCTAAATGGTTGGAGCCGCCCTCTGTAACGTTCTCCTTAATGGCTTCCTAAATCGATCAACCAGCCTTGCAAGTCCGGAAGGAAAGAGTATTAGTACGATTGGAATTAGCAAGCCAATTACCGCCAGCCTGAAAAGTGCAACTTGGCCAGCAAGGGATGCACGTAGGTATTCAGAGAGAAACGTGAGTATGAAGGCTCCCACGACGGGGCCGATTTGAGTGCCAAGGCCTCCGATAAGTATCATAACCAGGATCTGCAAGAGCAGCGTAAAGGAAAGATTTGACGGTGTAAAAGCTCCTGTATAGTGGGCGTAGAAGGCTCCTACAAATCCAGAGAAAAGCGCTGACAGAATAAAGGCTAAGAGCTTGTGACGATATACGTTAACGCCCAAGCTTTCGGCGTAGAGTTCCGATTCTCTAACCGATATCAGTGCCAATCCAACCCTAGATCGGAGAAGCAGAAAAACAGAACCACATGTCAAGAGCAAGATTCCAAACGCGAAATAGTAGTTGAAAAGACTTAGCCATCGGGTATCGATCGGGAAGTGTGGGACACCCTGAAGACCCAGCGAGCCTCCCGTCCAAGGAACCAAATCCGCTAGAAGGACGGTATTCCTCAGTAGCTCCTCAGATGCAAAGGTGAAGAGAGCTACGTAGATACCTCTCAACCTGAGGGTTGGAGCGCCCATGCCCAACCCTACGATAGCGCTGAAAGTTGTCCCCACAAGGATAGCCGCCCAAGGCGAGTATCCGTGCAGACCCAAGTAAGCTGAAGTGTAGCCACCTACAGCGAAGAATGTTAGATTGCCGAAGGCCGGTATCCCACCAAAGCCAAGGAGCAGATTCCAGCTGACCGCCAACACAGTCCACATAAAAAAAGTGATCATGACCGTCTCCTCGAAGGGATTATCAAAAATTGGAAAGATCACGATTGAGGCTATCGCCGCGAGCAAGATTACCTGGCTGCGTCTGTCGAATTTCTGAAGGCTCATAAGGATTGACCCAAGAGTCCGGTAGGCTTGATTATGAGGATCAGCATCATGAAGACGAACATCGTCGGCAACGCCCATCCCAGACCAAGTGTGAAGGCTGCGAAAGCTTCAACCAGACCAAGAACGAAGGATGCCAGAACAGTGCCCCTTATACTTCCGAGCCCTCCGAAAACTACTATGATAAATCCTTTCAACAGCGGAATACCTCCGAGTGTTGGCCATAGATAGTATATCGGAGCCAAGAGTACGCCGCCAACGCCTGCCATCAACGATCCCAATCCGATAGTAAGAAGATATATTGTCTCAAGATTTATGCCGACAAGCCTCGCAGTTTCCATGTCTTGCGCGACGGCGCGCATAGCAATTCCGTAACGATTTTTTTTCAAAAAAAACCAAAACGCAAGAAGCGTCAACGACGAAAACAAAATCACCACAACGTTCTGTAGAGACAAAATAGCTCCAAAAATCTCTGTGGTACCCGGGAGGATTGGTGGTACAGCCGCTCTCCTCGGCCCGAATGCAAGAAGCGCGAATGTCTCAAGAGCCATTCCCACTCCTGCGCTTGCGTAAATGTAGTTGTAGGTGCTGTTTGGCTTGTCTCTTAGCGGTCGAAAAACAAGGATCTCACATGCAACGCCCAGAGCGAAAGCGACGAGTAGAGCAACCGGAAACGCGTAGATGTAACCAAAACCCCACGACACCAGAAGGATCCAAGCTGCGTACGCGCTCCACGTTATGAAAGCGCCTTGAGCAAAGTTTAGGATGCCTACTGTTCCCCAAACCACGGTTAGTCCTGTCGACATCAGTGCGTAGATCCCTCCCAGAACAACTCCGGAGAGGAGTATGTCAAGAACCCAACCGTAGGTCAACGCATGGAAACGCCTGACGCCGTTCTCTGAGTTGCTTTGTATTTAAGATTATTTCGAATTACGACGAGAAGCTTTTTAAGATTATGAGGCTCATGTGTCCGTGATAAAAATGTCTGAAGGAACTGTTTCTCGGAGGAAATTCTTGGGTTCTCTAGCCGGTACAGCCGCTATATTCGCTGCTGCAGGGTATCTCGGCGGATATCAGTCCGGAGTACAGGTTAAGCCCCCAGTTGAGGAGACGACAACCGCCACAACTACTGCCGCACCTATCAAACTCGGATCAATGAACCCGCTGACCGGATTTGATGCCTCGAATGGACAGGAGATGCATCGTGGAACCGAGTTGGCGATCAATGAAATCAACGCTCAAGGCGGAATTCTCGGTAGGAAGATCGAGTGGTATGAGCTTGATACGGGGGAGTTTACGGCGGATGTCACAATGGCATGCATCGACACGTTAGCAACCAAGTATAACATCGACTTTGCAGTCTATGGATATGCTCCAGTATATGGGCCTAGCTATGAAAGATGGGCTCAGTACGATGTGCCATTCTTGCATGTGGATACAGTCCAGGAATTTGTCGACTGGGTTAACAACAATCCCAGCGAGGCATGGCTTGGTTGGATGGCTTGCCCCCCTGAGCCATTCTACGGCACCGGCCTCCCCTTGCTACTCGATAGAATCATAGAATCCGGAGCTTGGAAGCCAGCCACAAAGACAGCTGCAGTCCTACGCGGCGAAGACTCCTACGGTCAAAGAATAGCCGCAGGGTTCATCGAAGAGATCAAGAAGAGAGGATGGTCTATAACCCTGGACGAAACCGTCACCTTTGGAACCGTAGAATACGGCCCATTCCTTACCAAGGTAAGAAGCAACCCGCCCGATATCGTAGTCAATACAGATTACATAAGCAGTGACTATGCGGCCTTTGTCAAGCAATTCACAGATAACCCGACACCCAGCCTGATGTATGGCCAGTGGGCACCTTCCGCGCCCGAGTTCATCCAGCTACTCGGCGATAAGGCCAATGGCATAATCTGGTCCACTTTGGTAGGACCTCTAACGAGGGCGGGAGCGCCGTACCAAGACGCTATCACTGAGGTTTGGTACAACAAGTACAAGGTGGCGTACAACGCGGAGCCTGGAGATCAAGGAGCTATCTGCTACGATATGACTTGGATGTGGGCGAATGCGACGATGATTGCGGGAACAACGGATAAGAGGGCAGTAACAGACGTTTTATCCAAGATGGTGTATCGCGGCGCCTGTGGAACCTACCGGTTCAACAAGGAACACTACCCTAACCCATACCCAAGCGTAGAGAAAGACCCCTCTCTGGGATTGTCGCATCAATGGCTGCAGATACAAGGCCAAAAGCACCGAATAATCAGTCCTGAATTGTATGCGGGGGCGCAGTTCGAGCTTCCTTGGTGGTTCAAGAGGTAGCCTGTCTTCGCCGTTATGCAAGACGCACAGTGAACTCCTTTTCCTTTTTTGATTTTGCCGCAAACGTAGGCTATGTTAAAGCTCCAGAGTGGTCTCGGGTCGAAACAGACTACCCTACGATAGCGGTTCTGACCGATATCATGTGAAGATAGTAGAGCCAAAAAGACTCTTTGTGCTCGTGAAAGCTACGCCAGCCTTCCTATCCTGTCCAAATCGTCTGCAACTTCTCCTAGATTCAGATCTTCAAGGGTCTTTCTAGTTGGTACTCCAGTTTTCGGGTTCCACTTGTGTAATCTGTAGTATTCTTCAAGCATCTTGTCGTATTTTTCTCGGTTTAGGCATTTGCCTTTGTGTGGTCCTTCGGGTATTGGTTCGAACATCCTGTCGGGCGGATAGTCTGATTCTTTTCCGATGCCTGCTCTAACATTCAACGCTTTGTAGACGTTGATTATTCTCTCAGCCGTCTGGAGCATGTCTCTACGCGTCCACTCCAATCCTGTGACGGCATCCATCAACTCAGCATACTGATCTATGCCGTAGGTCAACGTAAGCCAAGGGCTCCCCCATGGACCTACGAAAGCGCATATCCCAAGCGAATCTTGTAGTACCCTCATGCGCTCAACATCAACGACAATCTTGGGTTTGTCCATGTAGTTCTCCGGGTTAACGGCTTGGGCTGTGCCGTATATTCTCTCTGCATCCTGAGGAGAGAGACCGGATATCTCACATTCCGTTGCGCCTTGAAGGTGCATCGGTCCCCGTGTGCTGACAATGACACCAAACCCCCAAGCTTTGTTCACTCTGACCTCGTCATCCAACTCTTGATGTTTGATCAACATAGCATACTTCTCGGAGCCCCTTCCAATCTTTCTGGACGCTTCTGCAACTCCTTCGGCCAAGAGATTTCCGAGTCTCCCTTCTCTGAGTGCAACCTTTCTCAGGAGTTCAAGAGCGATTGGCGGATCGTCCCACCTCAGAGGCAGACCGTCTGTATCTTCTCTTGTCAGGATCCCACGTTCGTAGCACTCAATTGCCCATTGGACAGCATTGGCCCAACCGTGGATGTCAATTCCAAACGCATTGGCGAGCCAATGTCCTTGAATAGTTGCGTTTATGTCATCAATGCAAAGCTTTGCGAAATTGTACCCCGGAGTGGACTCTATGGCGTAGTGCCACCTACCAGCGTAAGGTTCTCCTTCAGGGATCTTAGCATACTTGTCGCAATGGACCGGGCAACTTGTACAAGCGATATGTCGCCTGTAATATCGCATGTAAGATTCCGCACCGAGTCTTTCCATCCTGTCAAAGTAACAACCTTGCCAATTCTTTATCGGGACGTTACCTGAATCATTGTACAATAAATTGCATACAGCTACTCCTTTTTCTCCCATAGCTCTAAGATTATCATCTTGGCCCAATATTTCATAAAGCCTGTCAACTAGCTCCATGAACTTCTCAGGTTTGGCGACCTCTACTGCAGATCCTCCTCGAACTGCGACGGCTTTCAATTTCTTCGACCCCATAACTGCTCCCATGCCGCATCTTCCGGAAGCTCGGGTCCCGTGCGTGCACATTATGCTTCCAAACATTACGAGGCGTTCTCCGGCCGGGCCTATGCAGGCGGTATCGATGTCTGGGTCGCCTACGTCTTCTTTTACCATGTCGTCTGTCGCCTGGGTGGTTGCTCCCCATAGTCTGTCCGCTTTTCTAAGCTCGGCTTTTCCATCGTCTATCCAGACGTAAACAGGCTCGTTGGATCTGCCTTCTATAATTATGTGGTCGTATCCGGCAAACTTCAGCTCCGACGCGAAGTGTCCACCACTATTCGAGTCTCCATGCCCACTCGAGAACGGATTGATTGCCGTGACCGTCAGCCTGCAAGCGGCTGGAGCTAATGTGCCTACGAGTGGGGCTGCTCCAAATACCAGTTTGTTCTCCGGGCCCAACGGGTCGATTCCATGCTTCGTTTCTAGATAGGCTATCCATGCGTTTATTCCGTTTGCGCCTAGAAACCGTTTCGTGTATGTCAGGGTGGACTCGGTGGCCATCTTTCCTGACGTTAGGTTTACTCTGAGGATCTTGCCTGTCCAACCGTAAACCTTGCCCAAGCTAGACCTTCATCTCCTGAATTCAATTGCTCTGGTCGCGCAGTATCTTGCACACAACGCTACCCGTTCACCAGAGCACAGATCACAAGCTCTTCTCTCACCTTCACGCGTTTTGTGAACGGTGATCTTGACCTCACCCTGTTGGAAGAGCCTTCTAACGTGTACGGCAGATATGCTTGAGTTGAAGGCCCTCGTGAAATGGTACGAACAAGCTAACTCGCAGGCTCTACAATCCGTGCACCTATTCTCATGAATCACAAGCTCAGCCACGCATATCCGCCTTGTCATGTTTGCTTATTCTGTTGTAACAAGTTCATCTCTTGTATTGGTTCATCAATGAGGGATCTTCCTGCAGGAGTATTCGCACAGTACATTCAATCTGATCTCTCAGCGGTTATTATGATTGAACCTGAATGATAATAGCTCAATTCGTTGTCCATCCGCCATCGACAAAAACGGTCTGTCCAGTCACGTAGTCTGAAGCGTTCGACGCAAGAAAGATCAGGGCGCCGGCAAGGTCTTTCGCTGGATCTCCAGCCCGTTTAAGCAGAATTCTAGATAGGAATCTACGCCTGATCTCGGGATCTTCGTCAACGAACCTAGTCATATGAGATGGGAAGTATCCGGGTGCGATCGCATTTACGTTGATTCCGAAAGACGCCCACTCGATAGCTAGGGCTCGAGTTAAGTTAATTACAGCTGCTTTAGTCGCGTAATATGGCGCAGAAGGCTCGAAGTCTGCGTGACGACCGTAAACAGACGCAATATTGATTATCTTTCCCTTTGTGTTCTTTTCCAACATGAGTCGGCATGCAGTTCTTGAGCACAGCCACAAACCTGTCAAATTTACGTTGAGTACACGATTCCAATCTTTCAATCGCATTTCTAGAGACGGCACGTCAGCCGAGACTCCCGCATTGTTGACTAGTATGTCTATTCTTCCAAATTCCTTCTCTATGGTCGACACGGTGTTCCGCACATCATCTTCATCGCTGACATCCGTGTATAGATCCAACACCTTAACGTTCTTGCCGTCTAATCTGTTCCTGGTTTCAGCAAGATCGCCAGCTCTCGATGACAGATCGCTTATCACAACATGTGCTCCTTCATCACCAAGAGTTAAAGCATGATAGTAACCTAAACCGCCATAGCTGGCTCCTGTCACCCAAGCAACCTTCCCTTTGATATCGAACAGGTCTGTCACCTAAGATCACCGCGTCATGAGACAAGCATGTTTTGAATTCATCCTCCTGCAATTAAGAGTTTGGACCTGGAAATAGATGGAGTGCGTCTTCATATTTCACGCAGCATTCACATACTCGCTGAACTCTTTGTATAGACCTGATCGCTGAAAATCACGATCGAATCGGCTACGACAATGCATTTAAAGCAAGTGACAGTAAAAATAGGTGCGGATCAAATTGAAACTTCTACACGTAGTCTCCAAGGAAGAAGACGCGTACGAGCGGGGACACGCCCTCGGTACGCAGGTTAAACAGCTTGTTAAGACGAACCTCGAGATTTACATGAAGAGGTTTTTGCACTATGGCCTAAGTCGCCAGACAGTTTTTACAACAGCAAGGAAGTTCAAACCTATCATCGAGAAGCATGATCAAGAAATGTTTCAAGAAATAAAGGGAGTCGCTGACTCGACACGACTTAAGCTCGAAGAAATCTTGGCGCTCAATGTTCGATACGAGTTGATATGGGGTTCATGGGCAGGTTGTACGACAATCGCGGTTCAGCCTGAAGCATCAAAGAACGGACATATACTCATCGGACAGAACTGGGACTGGATCGATTCCGTAAGGGATTCATGCCATACTTGGCTGATAAAACGAAGCGGCAGACCTGATCTACTCTGTTTTACGGAAGCCGGCATCGTAGGCCCCAAGATTGGAATAAACAGCGCAGGTCTCTGTGTAACCGTAAACGGCCTGGTCTCGGCTGAGGATGGCATAAAGAAAGGCGTTCCATTTCATCTTATTTGTAGAAGAATTCTTAACTCAACGTCAATGAATGAAGCACTCGAGTTTCTAGGAAGAATTGAGAGAGCAGGCTCAGCAAACTATCTCATCGGCCACATGGAAGGAGAAGCATTGGATGTCGAGGCTGGCCCGAACCAGCTGGGCTACATCTACCCCACTGACGGAGTCTTGGTCCATACCAACCATTTCATTAGCCTAAACGTGAAAGATGTGGGTAAGAAGCGGTTTCCAGACTCTGTCATAAGGTATTTTAGGTGTCAGCATCTACTCAAGAAGTCTGGGCCGCAGCTCTCCCCAGAAGACGTTCAGACAATCCTGAGAGACCATTTCAACTATCCAAACTCTATATGTGTCCATCCAGACTCCAAGAAACCGGCGGAAGAGAGAGAGCAGAGCAACGCTTCGTTCGTAATGGATCTGACGGAGCAGAACATGTGGATAGCGAAGGGACCTCCCTGCGAGAACGAGTATGAGAAGCTTTCTCTAAAAGATTGAGGACGCAGGCAGGTCATGACACAGATGGGAAGATGGCCGAATGGAGCCAAATCAGCTGCTGTCTTCAGCTTCGACGTTGACGATGAATATGTCATGAGAGTCATCTACGGCGAACAAAGCTACTACCTATCGCAAGGCCAATATGACACACGCGCAGGAATCTGGAGAGTACTGGACATGTTACGGAATAAAGAGGTGAAAGGCACTTTCTGCGTGGTGGGCAAGGTGGCTGAGACGAGGCCAGATGCAGTCCAAGCCATAAAAGAAAATGGACATGAGATCGCCGCTCACGGTTACGATCATACACCTTACTACAAACTCTCACAAGCCAGAGAGAAACAAGACATATTGAAGACAATCAAAGCTCTCGAAAAGACGACCGGCAAGAGACCGAATGGTCACAGAACACCTGAATGGAATCCGAGTCGTAACACGATTCGCCTCCTAGCCCAAATTGGCGGCTTTCTCTGGAATAGTGACTACCTGAATGATGATCTACCCTATCGGTTGCCTACAGGCGTCAGCAAACAGAAATTCATCATAGAGCTTCCAGTCGCCGCAACTCTAGATGACTGGCCACTAATAATCGAGGGTGGAATGTCGCCATCTCAGGTTACGGAGGTCTGGAAAACCGAGTTTGATACACTACACGATGAAGGAAAATTGTTTCTCTTGACCACCCATCCATTAATCGTGGGCAGACCATCATGGTCCAAAGCGCTACGTGAAACAATAGAATATGCAAAAGGCTTCGAAGACGTATGGATAGCAACAGCCGGCAAAGTTGCTGCATGGTGGAACGAACAAAACGCCGCATGACTTCGACTATCTCTAAGTTCACACGTCACGAGTACAGAGAAGTATGACAACACCTAGATGGTGAGAAACTCAAGTTCCGTCGCAAGATAGCGTGGTTCTATCATCTTGCAGTAATGCCTCCGTCAACCGATATGTTCGCGCCAGTCATGAACGATGCTCCATCAGCTGCTAGCATTAGTACGGCGAATGCCACTTCCTCAGGCTTTCCGACCCTTCCAACAGGATGCTCTTCGGCTGTGGCTTTGAGATATTCTTCTCTATCCTCTCGGCGATTTGCTTCCCTTTCTAACATGGGCGTATCGATTGTGGCAGGACACACTGCGTTCACCCTTATGTTCTCCTTAGCGTAGTCCAACGCCATCGCTCTAGTAAGGTTTGAAACGCCTCCCTTCGAGGCGCAGTATGCTGGACAGTTCCGATTGCCGTACAGTCCGGCATCTGATGACATGTTGATTATGACACCGCCACCCTGTTTCTTGAAGTATGGGTAAGCGGCTTTCGAGCATAGAAACACGCCCTTCAAGTTGATGTCTATTATGCTGTCCCATTCCTGCTCCGTTGTATCCTCGGCTCGTTTCTCCAAATAGACGCCAGCATTGTTGACCAGTATGTCTAATCTTCCGAATCGCTTTACGGTCCGGTCCACAATCAGTTTCGAATCACTGGATTTCGAGACGTCCGCCGCGATATAGTCGATTCGATCCTCACCCAGCTTCCTGAGACGTTTCACAGCGTCCTCGCACTTTTCTCTCGATCTGCTAGCTATCATAACCTTCGCGCCCTCCCTCGCGAATCTCTCAGCGATTGCAAACCCGATACCGGAAGATCCCCCCGTAACGAGCGTTACCTTGTCTCTTAGCATCAAGGCTCTCAGTCCTGAAAGAATGTTGACTCCTAAGCATTTAAGTGCTAATTAGGAGATCATGCAATTTCGGAGATGCGTTTTGAAAGTTCTAGTGGTTGGGGCAGGTGCGGCCGGCCAAGTAGTCTGCACACATCTCGCTAGAGCTCCAGATCTCGAAGTTCTCAAGATCGCTGACAAAGACGTAGGAAAAGCAAGAAAGTATGCAGATTGGTTGAAATCTGACAAGGTATCTACCTACAGAGTTGACGCCACCGATGCGAACGCTGTCGCCAAATTGGCTCGAGGCGTTGACGTACTAGTAAATGCGCTCGAACCCATTTTCAACCTTAACCTAATGAGAGCAGCGCTTTACGCTGGAGTAGACTATCAGGATCTTGCATTCGGTCCACCATATGACACGCTTGCCAAGATGTTGAAACAAGACGCCAAGTGGAAAAGAGCTGGGCGGATAGCGCTAACATGCACAGGCAATAGTCCCGGCATAACTAACATAGTAGCATCCAAGGTCGCTGAAGAATTTGACGCGATCGAGGGCATAGAGATAAGGGTCTTCAGCAGACTGAACAGCACAGAAACCATTTCAACTTGGTCCACCGCGACTATGATTCAGGATATGAAAGAGGAGCCGGTAATCTACGAGGACGGACGGTTCAAGAGAGCCGCTCCATTCAGCGGCGAAGAAACGTATACCTTTCCAGATCCAGTTGGTCCTCAGTTGTTGTCTTACCATGTCCACGAAGAACCTCACACGCTGCCGCGTTTCATCAACAAAGGCATCAAGTACGTAGGATTCAAGTATGGGGTGAACCCGCTGATGAGGGGACTTTTCCAGGTAGGCCTTCTCGGAGAGAGACCGATCAAGGTCAAAGGTGCAAAGGTGAGACCGCTCGATGTCGTAATAGCATGCTATCCACAGCCAATCACAATGGAAGAATTACGGACGAAGATACAAACGGGAGTAGTGAAAGGCTCTGTCGGATGCAGCGCGGTCGAAGTGTGGGGCGAGAAAGACGCGAAACCTCTCCGGCGAACCCAGTTCATAATATGGCCAGATATAGTCGATATTAGCAAGACCATGCCGCATGCTACACATACTTCGTACATGGCTGGCACAGGAGCTGCGATCCTGACAGAAGCACTCGCAAGAGGCCAGATCGAGACAAAAGGGGTTGTGGCCCCAGAGTGCCTGGAGCAAAAGGTGCGTGAGTCGTTCCTAGCGGAGCTACCCCGAAGACAGATATCTCTGGAAAGGACCGAAGCCCCCAAAGAGTAACGCCAGGTCAGACGTTCAATTTCTTCGTCCACTGATAATCGACGTCATAATGAAGTGAAGAATTTGGCGAAATTTTCGTTTTCAAATCAGCCCATGCTTCAGTTACTTTCGAGAGATGCAATAGAGAGTATTCATCTGGCATCATTGAAGATCTTGGAAGAAGTCGGCGTAATGGTTCAAAACGACGAAGCCCTAAAGATCCTTGCTAACGCAGGCGCAGATGTTGACGAAAGTAAGAAAATTGCACATGTTCCACAATATCTGGTTAAGGAGTCCCTAGTCAAAGCACCGTCGACTATTCGATTGTACAGTCGCGATGGAAAACATGACGTACTGCTAGAAGGCAATCGAGTCAACTACAATCCAGGCTCGGCAGCATACTATCTACTCGACTCGGAAACATGTGAGATTAGACGTCCGATCTCTAAGGATCTGGCAGATTTCGTTCGTCTAGCTGACGCGTTGGAGCACATACAGGCGCAGAGCACTGCACTCGTGGTCTCGGATGTTCCCAATGTGATTGTCGATCGATATCGATTGTATGTCGTTCTGAAGAACTCGCCGAAAACTATAGTCACCGGCACCTTTGGCGCCGACGGTCTGTACGATATGAAGGATATGCTCGTGGCCATCGTAGGAGGCGAAAAGGAGTTGGCTCGAAAACCATTGGCGGTCTTCGATATGTGTCCGTCAGCGCCATTGAAGTGGGGAGGGTTCATTGCTCAAAATCTAGTGGACTGCGCGAGATACAGAATTCCCGCCGAGATTCTCTCTATGCCTCAGCTCGGCGCAACAGGACCCGTGACGCTCGCAGGTTCATTGGTTCAGTTCAACGCCGAGTTTCTGAGTGGCTTGGTTATCTCACAATTCACTAATCCGGGGGCACCAGTGATCTACGGTGGTTCTCCCACAACGTTCGACATGCGACATTGTACAGCACGCCTAGGTGCTATAGAAACGATCATGATGGGATGTGCTTACGCTCAGATCGGAAAGTACTATGGCCTCCCAACCCACATGTATCTAGGCTTAAGCGACACAAAGATAGTTGACGCTCAATGTGGGTTCGAATCTGGAATCGGAATAACGCTGGGCGCGATTTCTGGAATAAACATGATCGCTGGCCCAGGAATGTTGAACTTCGAGAACTGTCAAAGTTTCGAGAAACTCGTTGTAGACGACATTTTCTGTGGCACAGCTTTGAGGCTCATAAGAGGAATCAATGTGACCGACCAAACGCTGGCTGTTGATGTGATCAGAAGAGTTGGTGTTGGAGGACATTATCTAGCCGATAAACACACGATCGAATGGTTCAACAAAGAACTCTTCGTTCCTTCAGAACTGGTAGACAGACAGGATTTGAAACTATGGAAGAAGCTAGGATCAAGAGACACATTCCAAAGAGCCAGAGAGATAGCTCAAAGAATACTTAGGGAACACAAACCTGAACCGTTACCAGCGGATGTCGATAACAATCTTGACGATGTAGTCAGAAAGATCATGAAGAAGCATGGTGTAGACAAATTGCCGCTCGGTCAGGCCTCATAATTCTTCAGACAACTGACCTGTATATCGATATCTTAATAGTTCTCAAATATCGATTGTTGAAGTCAGTATTTAATAGCGGTCGACAAGCGATTCTGCTCTTTAGTAGACGCTAAGGCCTTCTACCCTTCCGCGTGTACTCATCCACGAGTTTCTTGACCTCTCCGGTTATATGTCCTGGTTTACCATTGCCAATCTTCGTCTTATCGATCCTTACAACGGGCGTCACCTCTGGAATCGATGATGTTATGAAAACCTCATCCAAGAATGGAACTTCGGAAATCCTCACAAAACGATAATCGACGGGTATCTTTCCCTTAACCAGTTCGAGAACTGTTCTTCTAGTTATTCCATCCAACACATCCTTTGCAGCTGTTATGATAGTTTGGTCTTTGACTGCGAAGAAACTAGACATTGTGCACTCGATCAAAAGATCATCGTGCAAGTATAGGGCTTCGTAAGCGCGTTCTCGTCTAGCCCGTTTCAAGGCTTGGATGGCATGGATGTAGTTTAACGTCTTGGCCTCGGGGGTCTCTCTTTTGGCTGGGAACGTTATGATCTTAACCCCTTCTGTGAAGAACTCTCTTGGGTAGGCTTTAGCCGGTTTAACGATGATTATGAGGCTTGGCTCACCGGTTAGGGTAAATGAATCTGGGCTTTGGCCGCCGGTCGCTATGATCCGTATGCCCTTCTCTCCTCCAGGGTTCCTGTCCAAGGCCCTGTAGACAACATCCTCCAGCTCCCTCCTCTTCCATTGAAGGTCAAGCTCGATGATCCTCGCGGAGTTCTCCAACCTCTCCAAGTGATCCTTCAACCTGAAGGGTTCACGGTTATAGGTTATCATAAAGTCGAAGACGCCGTAGGCTCTGAGAAGCCCCAGATCAGACACGCCTATAGACGCTTGGCTCTCAGGAACAAACCGACCATTCACATAAAATATAGACTTTGTCATACCGGAACCTAGCTATCAAAGCCTTTAAAACTAATCGAGAAGTCAGTGCCCTCTCAATAAGTGAGCGCTAGATCATGATCTATGGAACACTCAGGGGGTCATGAGTTCGCTGAAGCTCAAGAGCATTGTTATTGGACTCACCGGAGATTTGTGAATTGGGCAAAGAGAAGTTATCCGAAAAAGCGTATGAACTAGGATTCGACTATATGAAAGAATATGGTATATGTTCACAATGCGTCTTTGCTGCTGTAATGGATACACTTGGCATAAGAAAGGATGATGCCTTCCAGGCAGCTTCAGCGCTCGGAGGCGGCGTCGCTCGAAGCGGGTTGGGAACGTGCGGCGCATTGACAGGTGGCGTGATGGTGATAAGTGCTCTACACGGAAGGGAAAGAAGCGACTTCAAAGATATCCAGAGGAAGCGGGACAAGGCGTATCTAATAGCGAAGAAGCTCTACGATCAATTCGTGAGAGAATATGGTAGTCCGATCTGCGAAGACGTCCAAAGGAGGATTTTTGGAAGAACGTTCAACTTTTGGAACCCAGATGACGTTGAACAGTTTAATGAACTGGGTGGACATACTGATAAATGCACGCGGGTGGTGGGGCTTACTGCTCGCTGGACCCTCCAAATACTTCCGAGCGAAGACATTCCTAAAAATCGCTAGAACCACTCCTTCACGTGAAATTCAGACTATGACTTTTTATGTTAACGGTTCGCAGCAGACATGTCAATCCTAATTTTCTCGACAGATTCTCTTGAGAGAGGAAGTGTAGCTCTTTCCATTACATCCGTCATAGCGATCAGGTTCTCTTCTGGCACTCGATTCTCAGTTGACGCAATGACTATAGCTCTTTCTCCAGGAATAAGTAGTTTCAGCTGCTCAACCAAGTATTTCTTCACCCCGTGAGGTGAAGACCCCGGAAGTGTGGAGATCGTTGACGGAATGTTTATCCAAATAATCTTGTCCTTCCATATCGAGAGAGCCTCGTTAACGGGAATGTCACCCATCGGCGGCGGCGTCAGTGCCTCCACAATATCAACCTGAGATTTGGCAATCGCATCGGCTAGGAACTTTAGTCTTCCATCCATATGGACATCCAGAACCTTGCCGTTATTTTTCACCGTCATCGCACACTTCGCGTATGACGGCACATAGTATCTTTCGAACATAGAGGGACTAACCAGAGTGCTATCTATGTTCCCGCCGTACCTTACGATGTCAGATGGGGAATTAGCAGCTATTGGAAATAGTTCCTCTTCATACTTCATCTCAAGCAGTTCGAAGATCTCATCAATTATCTCCCTATTCTTCGTCATATCAGTGTAGAATCGTTTCCAGTCGACCCATTCTATCAGCAATCTTTGTAGAGGCTCATATGGTATATCTGAAACAACGACGCCATCTTCTCCGAGACGTCTTCTTTGATCCTCGACGGGGAAGTAGTACGGTTTGTAATGAATATTCTCCACCATGAACCTCAGTACTTTGTAGTCCTCAAGTGTCTTTACCAAGAACTCTTTTCTTCGCGGCAGCACTCCCCTCCAGTCCCGATCAAATCCAGCGATGCCGTAGCCAGCACCATGCACCAATACTTCAGTCAATTTGCCGACTGGCGTGTTATATGTTCTAACAAGAGTGTTCGAGTCACGTTTCGTTACGATTTCCACGTTCGACATGAATTCAAGGTAGCAGGGCCTGTAACAGATTACGCCCATACCTCTGTCCCTAGCCTCTCTCTCCTTCTCCCCGCGAGGAAGCTGATGGTCAACGTGAAAGAAAGGTAACTTGTCGGTCATCTTTCCACGGATGATGCTCAACATCCTCTCTCTAGGCTTCATGAACCCGCATCGTCCTTTGCGCTTGTCCACTCAATACATTTCTCCACGCCCTTCAAAGCATCAGTCGTTTGATAATCTGCACCTATCATCTCGCCAAACTCCGGAGAAGTCGGCGCGCCACCAATGATTATTCTGACTTTCTTTCGAAGCCCTCCTTCGCTGAGCCTCCCTATGATATCTCCCATGACTGGCGCTGTGTGAGTCATTAAGGCTGACATCGCTAAGATTTGAGGCCTATACTCCTCCACTGCCCTAACAAAATTCTCTATCGAAACATCGACTCCCAGGTCTACTACCTCAAATCCACGAGACTCCAAGAACATAATCAAAATATTCTTTCCGATATCATGAATATCGCCTTCAACTGTTCCTATAATAACCTTGGCCACCGGCCTTACGCTCTGCATTTCTACATCCGATCTGACTATTCTCAGCGCTTCTTTCATTAGTTCCCCTGCAATCATCAGTTCCGATAGAAAGTACTCGCCGTTCTCAAACTTCCTTCCAATGATTTCTGAACCTTTCGATATTCCCTCAGATATGATCTCTGCCGGGGCGATATCCATTTCCATCGCTTCTTTGGTCGTTTTCCTCACGCATTCGGAATCGAGGCTAACGATACAATCTCGCAGCCTATCCAAAACATTCAGTTTTGCAGACACTCTAGCTTCCACTTTCCTGCGGCTTCGTCAGATAGTTCATACAGCAGTCCGCACCACTTCGTTTGAAAGGGAATTCATCTCGAGATAAAGCACTCCTTCATCGGTTTTCGCTCTACTTATGAATTTGGCTAAGAGCCGTGATCTTCCCTCTTGAGCATCTTCTGCTTCCGACCCGCCTCTCGGTGTGGTTCGTCGAGATAATTTGTTTTCGCGACTGGTCCAGTGAGAAGAGCTGAGACAACACTTACTGAGGTTAATATGAAACCGAGGACAAGAGCCAGATAGTAGGTCTTGTAGGTTTCAGCGAGGAGACTGAAACAGTAGACGCCTGCTGCCGTGCCAATGAAATGCATGAAAAGTGAAAAGCCGAAAAGACTACCCACTGATTCTTGGCCAAAGACTTCTCCGAGCCAAGCCGAGATGACCGGCACCATTCCATAGAAGCTGAATGCCATCAAAAATGCAAATGCGTAGTACGTTTCGGTAGACCTCAGGATTAGGGGAACTACCAATGCCACAGCCCTTATGACGTACGAGATCGTAAAGGGCAGTTTCTTTCCAAATCTTCCAGGCAGGGGTCCGATGGTTATTGTTCCAAGAAATACCATTAGAGCCATGAATCCAAGCGTATACGATGCGGTACCCTCGCCAATCCCCCATTCTAGACTCATGGGGACCCATAATATCAAGAAGGGTACGTCAGTAAAACCACAAATGAACATGATAACCACTCCCACTATCAGAAAGAAACTTGTCTTTGCCGCTCTTCTTAACGGGACCGTGGCGACGATACTGTCTCGATCCATTTGAGTATCACTCTTGTCCGGTTCCTTCAGCAGTAAGCACATGAACAAGATAGTTAGCAAGTAGGCTGCTCCAAGCGTAAACCATGAACTCCTCCATCCGTAACTCTGCCTGAGACTTTCAACGAGAGGAACCATGAAGAGCCATCCCATAGAATACCCAGACTGGAAGATCGTCATGGCCGTACTCTTTCGAGCGAACCATCTCGATACAAGAGCCGTTGAGGCGACCATGCTACTACTGTTCCATGTGAAGCCGAAAAGAAATCCGTACAGTAGGTAGATCTCCCAGATCGATGAGACAAATGCTAATAATAGTGTACTCAAACCTGCTATGGTTGCACCTACCAAAATGACGATCCTAGGTCCACGCTTGTCAACTATCCTACCGACGATTGGCAGTGAAACGCCGGTCACAAGCATGGATATACTCGAGGCAATAGCCAAGTCCGATACGCTGGCGTGGAACTCGAGGGACATCGGAACAAGAAGTATAGCAAAGGTCATCTGAACTCCTGTCACCATAAAAAGTAGCGAGAAACATAGTAGTACAATAACCCACCTGTAAGCAATCATTGTTCGACCTAACCTAACTCGTCAATTCTCTTTTGATAAAATTGGTTGAAGAGCTTCTCAAGTGAGTAGCAAGTCGAATTATCGGGAAGCTCGCCCCAATGTGCCGAAGTGTGTTTCTTCAGCCAATTCCATATCGTTGGAACGGCGCTTGACATGGGTTTCCGTTTGTAACCCAGAACTCGTTCTTCGCTGGCTCTATTATCATAGCCGCGTGAGTCTTTCCAAGATAGGCCGACGGGCCCTCTGGCGGATGTCTACATATTGAATTCGGGTAGTTAACATGGTCTTTGTAGAACTCCTGGATCGTTTGTCGGTTTAGTGACCCGAACTTGGATTTCAGAAGCTTACCCATTCGATTGCCTCTGACTATCGTGTCTGGAATCGCTGAAATCAGTTTGTCCTCTCTGACTCTAAGGTTGCAGAAATGGTTTGCATGAGCGATAAGGCTTTCACTGTAATGATAGTGGATTCTGGTTGGCGTGGCTTCGATATCGTAGAGCTCACCGTTCTTGTCGGCGACGACTAGATTGAAGGATTCTGCACGTTGCTTTGCACGTTCAACCGCGCCTAGAGCATCTCCAATCGTCTTCTGTTGCATAACTTCTCGTACTATAGCGTATGTTGGAACACCTACCCGAGCGTCTTCGCAATGGAGAGAGTTCCAAACGACCGCGACCCCATCCGAATTGAAGCCGGCACACGCGATATAACCTGGGAGACACCAGCACATGATATTCGGTCCGGGTTCACGACCTATGCTGAGTACGAGCCCACTCTCGCCGTCCCACCACCATCCAACATAGTCGTCCCAACTCTGACCTATCAAAGTCTCCTCGTCCGATGTCGCTTCACCTGATACAGCGAAGGAAGTGCATCCATGTGGAGTTGGATTGAACCATCTTCCTTCGTACAACTCATAGTTGGCAACGAGCATCAAGATTTCGTTGTATGGCCTTTGCGCACCCTCTGCTATGCCACGAATTTCATCAGCAATTTCGAAGGAATAGTCTTCAAGGAAAGGCCCGTATCGTAGCGCGTCTCTCAGGACCCGGTCCTTATCGAGCTTGAAATCATTGGCGTAGAGAGAGTAGAAGCCTTCGATCATTCTACCTATCTTTTCTCGGCATTGCTCTCCATAACTGCTTCCACGTTCGTACGGTGAACCCGCGAATTCCACAAGAGTCGGCCCTTTCTTGCCTACGAGTTGAACGGTTTGCATCTAACCCCTCATCTAAATGGTAGCGAGTTTTTGTTTTATAAGGCTTCATCTTTCTAAACACGATAGAGACGAACAAGGGCGTTCCTAAGGGGTGCAAGTACTAGTTTAGCGGTGTGAACTCCAGCAAGAACCGCGAGATGTATCGGACGAATCCTTTCAAGCTTCGAGAGCTTTCGGATTGATTGGTCTGATGCTTCTTAATGTGCTTATTTCACGCCTAGGGATGACCTGTTTTCTTACTACGAGATCGTCAAGAGGCCTATCATGATGATGAAGTCAAGGAGGTTTGCGTCAAATGCTATAAGGATAAAGAACGATTAATAAGCCATAGAAGAGGCAGACATTTCATGAATGGTTTTGTAGGACGAATTCTCAGAGTTGATTTAACGAGAAGTAAAACCTCAACTGAGGCGCTATCGGAAAACGATGCAAGGAAATTTCTCGGCGGAAGAGGTATGGCTGTAAACATATTGTACAAAGAGCTCAAAGGAGGATTAGATCCTCTGGGACCAGAAAACAAGCTTGTATTTTCGACAGGGCCAGTTAACGCGGTTGGTGTAGCCGGAGATGTTAGATTCGTTGTGGCTGGAAAATCTCCCCTAACAGGGATCTGGGGAGAAGCCAACTGTTCGGGATGGTTCGCTGACGGCCTTAAGAAATCTGGATACGACACGTTGATTGTGGAAGGCGCATCCAAATCACCTGTTTATGTTTGGATTAATGAAGAGAATGTTGAGATTAGAGACGCAAGGCATCTTTGGGGAAAATGGACTGCAGAAACCGAATCCTTAATCAAGAAAGAGGTCGGCCATAACGATGCGGCAGTGATTGCTGAAGGTCCGGGATCTGAAAACCTTGTCAGATATTCCGCTGTAACTCACACAGCACACAGAGCTGCGGGGAGAACCGGTTTAGGAGCAGTTATGGGATCGAAGAAGCTGAAGGCGATCGCTGCAAAGGGAACGAAGAAGATCATAGTCGCAAACCCAGAAAAGATCAGAGAGTTATCCAAGAAGATTACCCAAGAGACCTTCACTAACGCGGGAACAAAATTATTGAGAGATTACGGACAAGCCGGTGGAGTGCCGGACCTCCAGAATCAAGGTATCCTACCCACACGGAATTTCAGGAGCGGCGTATTCGAAGGAGCTGACAAAATTTCAGGTCAAGCGATGGCAAGAACAATTCGAGCAAAAACTGAAGCATGCCCGAGATGTCCCGTAGGGTGCAAGATGGTAGTCGACGTTAAGGATGGACCGTTCGCGCCAGTTCTACCTGAATACGGTGGACCGGAGTACGAGAACGTTGCTGCTCTAGGTTCTGTGCTTGGCATAGACAAGCTGGATGCTGTTTCGAGAATGAACATGTTATGCAACGCCTACAGTCTTGACACAATTTCAACAGGTGTCTGCATCGCCTTCGCAATGGATTGTTTTGAGAACGGAATACTCACTAGGAATGATACAGACGGCCTAGACCTAACCTTCGGAAACGCGGAGGCAGCCGTCAAGATGGTAGAGAAGATTGCACTTAGACAAGGGTTCGGCAACATCCTAGCGGAGGGCGTGAAGAGGGCGGCCCTAAAGATAGGAAGAGGCTCTGAGAAGTTCGCGATCGAAGTCAAGGGTATGGAGATCCCTATGCATGAGCCTAGAGGAAAGAAGGGGCTGGGATTGATCTACGCTGTATCCAACAGAGGAGGATGTCACGTGCAGAGTATGCATGACCCGGATCTAGAAGCGCCTAATATGGCTCCAGAGATAGGCATAACGACTCCGATGAATAGACTCGATACTTCAAGAGAGAAAGTTCTGGCAATGAAGAAGACGCAGGATTTCGTGGCAATAACGAACTCTCTTGTGCTCTGCGAATGCATATACTGGTTTGGAGGAGTGAACTACAAACCGGCAGATCTCGTCGAGCTGCTTAACGCCGTGACAGGATGGGACTACACCGTCGAAGAGTTAATGACTACGGGCGAACGCATCAATACTCTTTGCCGAGCCTTCAACATAAGAGAAGGTATAACCAGAAAAGACGATTACCTTCCACGTAGGTTCATGGAACCTCTCAAGGGAGGACCTACAGACGGACAATTAATCACTAAAGAAGAGCTCAGCAGTATGCTAGACAACTACTACGACGTCTGTGGCTGGGACATCAAGACAGGTATTCCCACAAAAGCGAAACTAGACCAACTCGGCCTAACATTTGTAGAGCTTCCAAAATAGATCTGGATACTCTGGACAGAACCCAGAACAGCAACTATCCACCACTGACCGGTCGGAGGAGGATCAGTTCATCACCCTCCTTCAACTCTTGTCCAAGGTCAGAAGGAACGTACCGGCGGGTTCCATTCAAAAACAAGATGAAAGTGGTTTCTAGAGCTCTCTCTAACCTGTTCCCGGTCTTTTTCTCAAACTCTACGCCAAACATTCTGTCAAGTTCCTTTATGGCGTCTCCTACAGTCGCACCATGATCCAAATCCAATTGCATCAATCCTTTTCCAAATACCTCGTAGTGATAGATCTTCACTGATACTAAGATGTTCTAGACCCCCGGTACTCGAATCGAGCCAAAGTCTTGGAAGCATCAGAATATACATGTCAGTTTACGTGACCCATATAACAACTTTGGCCAAGACCTGCAGAGCCATCCATGGAATATATGGTGCTGGAGTGACAAGCGTTGGAAACTCTAACAAGAATAGATAGAAAATGCGATGGAATAGCAAGAAACTTTCAAAAGTTCATGCGGGTACACAGTGTGGCCCTGCACTTTTTGGCTCTATGTTCAAAGAGCATCCAATGATCATGTTCCACTAGCTCTTTCCTAATTCTATATATTACAGCAAAATTTGTGTTCGAATTCACTTGGAGAGTATCTGATCAGCTAATTGTTCAAATTCACTAAAATTAGGCGTAATCGCTGCAGGTCTCTTGAAGGCGTCCGAAAAGTTTGTCTCCTTTAGCCCGCTTCCTGTAACCAGGCACACTACTACTTCGTCGCTGTCGATTTTTCCTTTCTCAACGAGCTTTTTCAGTCCGGCTATCGAAATAGCTCCTGCGGGCTCTGCAAATATCCCTTCTTTCCTTGCCAGCAGTCTAACGCTATCCAAGGTTTGATCATCAGTACAAGTGTCAGCAACCCCGAAGGATTCTCGTATCTTCTTCAGAGTGTACGTACCATCCTGGGAGTAGCCCACCAGTGGGTCTGCCAAAGAGGACACGACAGTACTCGGCTTTTCCCACGACTTGACATCATCAGAGTTCTCTTTGAAAGCTCTAGCTATGGCCGCGCAGCCTTCGGGCTGAATTCCCACCATATGGGGAAGTTTAGTAGCATAACCCAGTAGGTTGAACTCCATGAAACCCTTCAAGCATCCTACAAGCAAGGGGCCGTCGCTTATCGGTACAAATATCCAGTCAGGCACAGTACAGCCCATGTCTTCCCATATTTCATACGCAACCGTTTTGTCACCTTCGACTTGGTATGGGTTTATGAACGTTGATGTCGCATTGAACCATCCATAATGCTCCGATGCTCTCTTGGATAGAAGGAATGCATCGCTGTACGTTCCGTTGACGAGAACCAGCCTCGAACCATATGCATCAATTAGTGCCAGCTTCGTGTTGGGAGTGTTAACAGGTGCAAATACTAAGCTATTCAAACCACCCTTAGCTGCGTAGGCAGCCAACGATACACCCGCGTTCCCACTCGATGAAGAGATTAGTACGTTTGCCTTAAACTCTCGAGCTTTTGTCACCGCAATAGTCATTGGTCTATCCTTGAACGAGCCGGTTGGGTTCCTGGTTTCATCCTTGACGTACAGGTTCTTCAATCCCAAGACTTCTTCGAGCTTGCTGCATCTGTGGAGTGGGGTTCCGCCTTCTTCCAGTGACACTACGTTGCTTACATTGTCAACAGGCAGCAATTCTTTGTATGCCCACAGACTCCTATTTCTCAATCGAGCATTTCTCAAATCTATCTGTTCTGCAATACTGTCGTACTCGTACTTTACATCTAGAATACTGCCACATCTCGGGCAGTTATAGTTCGCTCCTGGAGAATACTTCTCTCCACATCCAATACATTCCAGATGTTGAGCAGGCATGTAACCCACAAGGAAACAACAATTTGACGCGTATGATGATAAAGATTGTCTCTCGCTTGGGGAAACTACTTCAAAAGAGTACAAATTATCTTATGCATGCGGGACATCATGCAAGGATATCCGTATTATGTTCCTCCGGCTCTGTGTCATAGATCGGCGTGGACTATTGTCCTAGTGAAGGATCCTGAATCGGTTGCCTCGAAACCTACACGTCTCAATCAGTCACAAAAAACACATGACGCCTTGGAACTGTCATTGACCGACCGAAAGTCATTTAGATCAAAACCAAAGACGAATAAACGAAGTAAAGATGAGCAAACGTGTCATAAGAACATTAGATGCACCATCACCGACCGGTCCGTACTCTCAAGGTATTCGAGCAGGGAACTTTCTATTTGTGGCAGGACAGGGAGCTCTGGATCCTAAGACAGGAAAGATCACTGGAGAAGACATAAGCTCTCAAACTCGCCAAACATTGAATAACATCAAGTCCATTGTAGAAGCTTCTGGCTTAACTCTACGTGACATAGTGACAGTTTCCATCTTCCTAAAAGATCCTGATGACTTCAAGAAGATGAATGAAGTGTACCGAACCTTCTTTCCCAAGGACCCACCAGCGAGAACAACGGTCGTTGCGAGCTTCGTCGCACCTAACATGCTGATCGAGGCGAACGCCCTCGCATGTCAGGGATAACCTGAAACGAGTTTCGCCTACAAGACAAGACCACCGGCCTCCGCTCCCTTCTAAGACACATCTACACTCTCAAAAGTCAGACTTTGCTCGCGAGGCTATTGCAGTGCTGAAAGGTGTGCGATCGCAGCGGCCAGTGCTTATACTACATAACAGGTCTTTTCTCCAAATCTTCGCGGACACTCGCCGTTACTTTTCGAATCTAGTAATTCAACTGATTCCTTAAACTAATCCTTCAAGTTTCTGCATCGAATTCAAATGATTGGGTCTTCACGTAGATTTGTGCGAGACCCATCTCCTGTTCTCATTCTTCTCAGATAGGAGATGGATTCGGAGATCGCGTCGGGGTCGCCGAACGCTCCGGCCTTCGTGATGATCATCAACCCATTGTGTCTACCGCCAATAATCTTACCAAACGGAATGCCTGGCGATATCTCGTCAATAACTCTAACACCTGCGCCTTCTATTCTTTGCAGTGTTTCAATCGCTGTCTCTCCCCCAGTCAGGATTAACCCCTTAATCGCAGCACGTTCCAGTACTTCTCTTGCGGATTCGCCTAGAGCTGAGACTATTCTCCGTTTCACTTCAGCCCCAGTCAGGCCTAGCGCTCTTGCCTGCTGGACCGTTAGCATCATCGAGCCTCTACATGAAGTTATGATAACGTCTCTTCCAGTCTCTACCAGCCTCATAGTATCGTTTATGACTCTCTGAATCTCGTCGCTGCCATCCGTTTTCGCTAAGACCTTGGACAAGTTGAGATCCACCACAGCCGCGTTGAGCTCTTCCTCTGCCTTGGTTACCTGTTCTATAGTCGTGGTGCGTGAACTTCCCGCGATGACAATTGTGGGAAGTGAAAAGTGGAGCTTGAACGCTTCAGGCAAAGTCTCAGCCAGTCCTGCCGAACCAGACGTGAGCGCAGCTGTGTTGGAAGCTACTGCAGCCTCAGCGACGGCTCTGAGATTCTGCCGGGTAGTTGAGTCAACTACTATTATCCCGACTCCGTTCCGTTTCAGGCAGATCATCTCATTCTTCAGCCTTTCAGTGCCTGCCATGACAATAGATAACGGGATATGGCCTATCTCAAGCTCAGTCTGGCTTTCGAGAATGGTTGGAACGTGAGAGCATCTAGATTGCGTCAGCTCATTCCTTGCAATCTCCGTGTTCTGCAGCGGTACGTGATTTACAAGCAGGTAACCGCCAATCACAATTCTCTTGTTCGCAGGAAAAGCTGGAGCGAAAATACATGTTTTGATGCTCAGTTCATCCATAATCGTTTCTAATTCTGCTCCAATGTGTCCTCTTAGCGTCGAGTCTACCTTCTTGTAGAGTCTATGAACTCCAATTCTAGTAAGCGCTCTTGTTGCCACTCTGGCCCTAGCGCAGGCTACTCGACATCTCACGTTTCTGCTCTCGGTGTCTATAACGATTGCATCGCTCTCCAACGCAACGCCATGGGCGTCCCTTGCATTAACAAGAACATTAGTTCTGAGACCATGTTTTGCAAACTGAACAGCCACGTCGTTTGCGCCCGTTAAGTCATCAGCGATCGCGCCTATATCGCAAACCATCTTGGC
>Ga0209725_1000164_pt1 | contig 40475 bp, 34 predicted proteins | sample I18A1metaG_FD_184145 | JGI IMG/M metagenome (GOLD analysis project Ga0209725, IMG submission 184145) | Lake sediment bacterial and archeal communities from Gulf of Boni, Indonesia to study Microbial Dark Matter (Phase II) - ​I18A1 metaG... | ecosystem: Environmental > Aquatic > Freshwater > Lake...
AGGACCGGGGAGCGGAAGCGACGAAGGTCCGGGACATCGCCGAGGTGGTGGCCGAGTCCTTGCGGCCGGCGTAGGGGTAAGTCACGGCAGGCAGGTACGACACGAAAGGGGCGCCCGGTTCAACCGGGCGCCCCTTTCGGCGCAAGTGTCCGGTACTGCGTGTTTTTACTGGATTATTTGCATGAATACTGTCATATTTCCTGATTATACATCATTACTCAACTTGAGAGGGTCGCATGGATAACGGACATACAAAGCAGGTCGATACTGTCATGGTCGTTGACGATGAACTCTTTTTCAGGGGGTTGTTGAGGGACATTCTTGCCAGGGACGGATTGCACGTAGTGGCTGAGGCGTCCGATGGTACGGAAGCCGTTGCTCTGTACCGTGAATATTCCCCCGCCATCGTGCTCATGGATATTTACATGCCCGAGAAGAGCGGCATCGATTCCACCCGTGAGATCCTGGCGCTCGACCCCGGGGCAAAAATTCTTATCTGCAGTGGCGTAGGGTATGACCAGGACCTGGAAGCAGCCATCCAGGCCGGAGCCCGCGGGGTCATCTACAAGCCTTTTTACGATGAAGAGGTGTTGGCACTGGTCAGGAAGACACTGTCGGAATAGTACGGCATCCCGAGTCGCGATACACGCAAACCGCCCCAGCCCTTAAACCCATTTTAACTTGACTTGCAGGCTCCGGTGCACTAACTTTTTCGGTTAACTTAATCCGCCATTCCCAAGCAGTTTGTATACGGTTTGACATCCAGCCACCAGCAATTCCAACCCAAAGGAGCCTTGCATGCTTGATGATACGATTGTCGAAGGTCTGACCTTCGACGATGTCCTGCTCGTACCTGCCCACTCCACCATCCTCCCCCGCGATGTAGATCTGTCCACCCGGCTGACAAAAAATATCATGCTCAACATACCCCTGGTCAGCGCTGCCATGGATACGGTCACGGAGGCGAGGGCGGCCATCACCATGGCTCGCGAAGGGGGACTCGGCTTTATTCACAAGAATCTCTCCATTGCTGAGCAGGCCCTTGAGGTTGACAAGGTAAAGAAGAGCGAGTCGGGGATGATCGTCGACCCGATCACCATGCGGCCCAACCAGAAGATCAGGGATGCCCTCGACATGATGGCCAAGTATCGTATCTCCGGCGTGCCTATCACGAAACCGGACGGGAAGCTGGTCGGTATACTTACCAACCGTGACCTCCGTTTCGAAACGGACCTCGATTGCCCCATTTCTGCGCGGATGACCAAGAAGAACCTGGTAACAGTCCCGGTCGGCACCACCCTGGAGGAGGCCAAGGAGCATCTGAAACACACCAGGGTCGAGAAACTGCTGGTCGTGGACAACGACCGCTACCTCAAGGGGCTGATTACCATCAAGGATATCGAGAAGGTGCGCAAGTACCCCAACGCCTGCAAGGACTCCCTCGGCCGCTTGCGGGTCGGGGCCGCTGTCGGCCCGACTGCGGATATGGAAGAGCGCATCGAGGCCCTGGTAAAGGCCGGCGTCGACGTCATTGTCATCGATACGGCCCACGGCCACTCCCAGGGGGTCATCGATGCGGTGAAGAGTGCCAAGGCAACGTTCTCCGGCCTGGATATCATCGCCGGCAACATCGCCACCGCGGAGGCCGCTGAGGCGCTGATCAAGGCAGGTGCCGACGCCATCAAGGTGGGTATCGGCCCCGGGTCCATCTGCACGACGCGGGTCGTGGCAGGCATCGGTGTTCCCCAGATCACGGCCATCAGCAACTGCTCCCGGATTGCGAAAAAATACGGGGTCCCCATCATAGCAGACGGCGGTATCAAGTTCTCCGGCGACCTGACCAAGGCGGTTGCGGCGGGGGCGGATGTGGTCATGATCGGTTCCCTCTTCGCCGGTACCGAGGAATCCCCCGGAGATACCGTTCTCTACCAGGGGAGGACCTACAAGAGCTATCGCGGCATGGGCTCCATCGGTGCCATGAAGGAGGGGAGCAAGGACCGCTATTTCCAGTCCGACGTGGAGAGCGATGTCAAGCTGGTCCCCGAGGGGATCGAGGGGATGGTTCCGCTGCGCGGGCCTCTCGGTGCTAATATCCACCAGCTGATCGGCGGCCTCCGTGCCGGCATGGGGTACACCGGCAGCGCCAATCTTCAGGAGTTACAGAAGAACGGCCGGTTCATGAGGATTACCGGTGCCGGTCTCAAGGAGTCCCACGTCCACGACGTGACGATTACGAAGGAAGCGCCCAACTACCGCGTCGGCGGCAACTAGGAAGCGTCCCTTTTCCGCCCTGGCGGCGTAAGTCTGCGGAGGCACGTGTGCGGCGTAGCGCTGCTACGCCTCCGTGTGCCTCCTTGACAGCCTTGCCAGGACGAAAAATGATCACTTCCTGACCACTCTCAACCAGACTGAAAGACATTATTCATGACCGACATACACAGTGAAAAGATTCTCATCCTCGACTTCGGATCCCAGTACACCCAGTTGATCGCCCGGCGGGTGAGGGAGGCTCACGTATACTGCGAACTGCACCCCTTCGACATGTCTCTGGAAGATATCCGTGCGTTCCGCCCCAAGGGGATCATCCTTTCCGGCGGTCCCAAATCGGTCTATGAAGAAGGTGCCCCGGCAGTGGCGGAAGAGTTGTTCGAACTGGGGGTACCGGTTCTCGGCATCTGCTACGGCATGCAGTTGATGAGCCGGCATTTCGGCGGGGACGTGGTGCCGGCCGGGAAGCGTGAGTTCGGCCACGCCGATCTTTTTGCCGTCGGAACGCCGGGGCCGCTGTTCGACTCCTTCTTTATCGAGGGGAAAAGCCCCGTCTGGATGAGCCATGGCGACCATGTGGCAAAAGTACCCGCAGGGTTCGAGGTCGTGGCCGGCACGGCCAACGCCCCGGTCTGCGCGATTCAGGATGTGTCCCGTGCGCTGTACGGCGTGCAGTTCCATCCCGAGGTCAACCATACTCCCCGGGGTGAGCAGCTGCTCGATACCTTTGTCCGCGCCATCTGCGGCTGCTCCGGCCAGTGGACCCCGGGCCACATCATCGACGACGCCATTGCCCGGATCCGCGTTCAGGTCAGTAGCGACAGGGTCATCCTCGGACTTTCCGGCGGGGTCGATTCATCGGTGGCCGCCGCCCTTATACACAGGGCCATCGGCGACCAGTTGACCTGCGTGTTTGTCGACAACGGCCTGCTCAGGCTCGGCGAAGGCGACCAGGTCATGGCTACCTTTGCCAGTAATCTCGGCGTCAAGGTCATCCGCGTCGACGCAGAGGACCGCTTTCTCTCGGCGCTTGCCGGGGAGACCGATCCTGAGAAGAAGCGCAAGATCATCGGCAATCTCTTCGTAAAGATCTTCGAGGAGGAGTCGGCTCAAATCGAGGATGCAAAGTGGCTCGCCCAGGGGACCATCTACCCCGATGTGATCGAGTCGGCCGGGGCAAAGACCGGCAAGGCTCACAACATCAAGAGCCATCACAACGTGGGGGGCCTGCCGGAATACATGAAGCTGAAACTGCTCGAGCCGCTGCGTGAGCTCTTCAAGGACGAAGTCCGGGCCATCGGCGAGGAGCTCGGCCTTCCGCACCAGATGGTATGGCGCCATCCGTTTCCCGGCCCCGGCCTGGGGGTGCGCATCCTCGGGGAAGTGAAGAAGGAATACGCCGACATCCTTCGTCAGGCCGATGCCATCTACATCGAGGAGCTCTACGCCGCCGGCCATTACGACCGTATCAGCCAGGCATTCGCCGTGTTTCTCCCCGTCAAGAGTGTCGGCGTCATGGGGGATGGCCGCACCTACGAATACGTGGTCGCTCTCAGGGCGGTCGAGACGAAGGATTTCATGACCGCCGGCTGGTATCCGATGCCCTACGAGGACCTCTCCCGGATCAGCGGCAGGATCATCAACGAGGTCAAGGGGATCAACCGGGTGGTATACGACATATCCTCGAAGCCGCCGGCTACCATAGAGTGGGAGTAATGGCATCCCCGTGTTAGCACTCTCCGCGGTAACAGGCGCGGACACCGGCAGCGGACTCATTCAGGGCAATTCACGATTGCCCTTTTCTTCTTTCTATGGCGCCACAAAGACTACTCATATTCGATCTCGACGGGACTCTGGTGGACTCCCTGGATGACCTGACGGCGTCGGTGAACCACATGCTGGCCGTAGTGGGTCGAACTCCCGTCAGCCGGGATGCGGTGCGGGGGATGGTAGGGCAGGGGGCGCAGGTCCTGGTGGAGAGGGCGCTGCCCGGAGCCGGAGTCGACGAGGTGCAGCGCGGCCTGGAGATTTTCCTCGTTCATAATGAACAGCACCTGGCCGACTTGACCGTACCCTTTCCCGGGGTTGTTTCCACCCTAAGGAGGCTGCAGCAGGCCGGTCACGCGATGGTGGTCGTGACCAACAAGCACGAGGCCCTCAGCCGCACCCTCCTGGATGTACTCGGTCTGGGTGGTTTCTTTCACGGCATCTACGGGGCCGACTCGCTGCCGGCGAAAAAACCGTCGCCGGAACCGTTGGTGCACGTCATGACGCAGCATGGGTTCGCACCGGACTCGACATTGATGGTCGGTGACAGCATCAATGACATTGCCGCCGGTAATGGTGCCGGTGCTATTACCGTCGGTTGCAGCTGGGGGTACGGTGACGTCGCAGAACTCGCCGGGGCCGTCTGGCGGATCGACTCCTTCCCCGACCTGCTCTCTCTCCCGCCGCTCTCCGGCCAGCCGTCATAAAGAGTTCCTATGTTCAGGTGGGTCAAACTATTCCTCTTTCTGGTTCTGGCAGTAATCCTTCAGGTCTGTGTCCTGCCGGCCTACCTGGAGGATCCGTTCAAGCCCAACCTGTTGATCATCCTTGTCTCCTATCTTGCCCTGCGTGAAGATTTCTCCTATTTCGGCGCTCTGCTTGCCTACCTGCTGGGCCTGCTGCAGGGGACGTTCAGCGGTGTCCATTTCGGCCTCGCCGGTGTCTCCATGCTCCTGATCTACCTGCTGCTGGAAAAGGTGGCCGATCAGCTGTATACCGACAGCGACCATTTGATGATCGTGGTAGTGTTTATCGCCACCCTGGTCGATGCGGTAACGTCCATGGTTTTCATCCTCCTGTTCTCCTCGTCGACCGGTATCTACAATTCGTTCCTGACCAACATGATCCCCCAGGCTGTGGTCAATGCCCTGGTTGCGTCGCTGGTAGTCGGCTTCTCCTCCTTCAGCAGCAGGAGGGCCCGTCTGTGAAATCCCACCTTACCAAGCGTGGTGGCCAGGACCTGTACCGTCGCATTTACGCTCTCTCCATTGCAGCTGTCGTCATTTTCCTCGTTCTTCTCGGCAGACTCTGGTTCCTTCAGTATATAGAACAGGATGTCCTGAAGGAGATGTCGGAGAATAACCGCCTTCGCTTCATTCCCGTCGCTGCCTCGCGGGGTTCACTGCTTGACCGGAACGGCAAGGTCCTCGTCAACAACACGCCGTCGTACAGCCTTGCGGTGATCCCCAACGAGGTCAAGGACCGGGATGGCTTGCTCGATACCCTGGTACAGGTCCTGAAAATCGATCGCAGCGAACTCGTTTCCAAGTGGGAGAAAGGGAAGGGGAAAGCAAAGTATTTTCCCGTTATTCTGGCTTCCGGCATAAACCGCGACCAGCTGGAATACTTCGAGGAAAACTCCCTGCGGTTGACCGGTATCGAAATCGAGGTCAAGCCGGTACGGGAGTACCCGGAGGGGGCATTTGCATCCCATCTGCTCGGTTACATTGGGGAGATCTCGGAGAAAGAGTCCGATCTCCCCGAGTTTGCCGAGTATCACCCCGGTGATTACCTGGGGAAGAGTGGTATTGAGCGGAGTTATGAAAAATTTCTCCACGGGGATGATGGAGGCCGGCAGATAGAGGTCGATGCCCGTGGCCGCTACCTGCGTACGGTCAGCGAAACCCTCCCGATAGCCGGCAACAGCGTCATGCTCACCATCGACAAGGAGTTGCAGAAAGCTGCTGAAAAAGCCTTGGGTGACAAGGCCGCCGCGGCGGTCGTGATGGAGATCAACACGGGGGAGATTCTCGCCTTCGCCAGTGCCCCCGGGTTCGACCCTTCCCTGTTCTCGGGTCGCATGCCCCCGGAAAAATGGGAAGCCTACCTGAACGACAAGCGCCATCCCCTGGAAAACAAGGCCCTCAAGGGTCAGTATCCACCGGGGTCGACGTTCAAGATCATCACTGCCCTGGCAGGTCTGTCGGAAGGCCTTATCGATGGAAACACCACGGTCAACTGCAAGGGTGAATACAAGCTCGGTAACACCACGTTCCGCTGCTGGAACAAGAAGGGGCATGGCAACGTCAACCTGAAGGGGGCCATGCGTGAATCGTGCGATGTCTATTTCTACATCCTGGGAGAACGTCTCGGTATCGACAGGATTGCCCGGTATGCCAGGATGTTCGGCCTGGGTGAGGCGATGGGGTGCGGGCTGGAGAATGAAAAGAACGGCTTTGTGCCTACTGCGGAATGGAAAGAGAAAAAGTTCGGCAAGAAATGGTTCAAGGGGGAAACCCTGCCGGTTTCCATCGGCCAGGGGTACCTGCTGATGACCCCGATCCAGCTTGCTGCCATGACCGCGGGCGTTGCCACAAACGGTAAAATCTATCGCCCGCACCTGGTCAAAAAGATACTCGACCGGGACGGGAAAACCGTGAAGGAGTTCCTGCCCGAAGTCCTCAGGAGTGTCGATCTCAAGACAGAGCACTTCCAGGCGGTGAAAGACGGATTGCTGGCGGTTGTCAACGAACCGAGGGGTACCGGTGCGGCAGCTCGGCTGTACGAGGTCAAGGTGGCCGGAAAAACCGGGACTTCACAGGTTGTGAAGATGAAGGATTCCAAGGGACCGGTAGCGTATGAGCACCGTGATCACGCCCTCTTCGTTGCGTTTGCTCCCTACGACAAGCCGGAGGTGGCCGTAGCCGTGGTGGTGGAACATGGTGAACATGGTGGCGGAGCAGCAGCACCCGTGGCCGGCCAGATCCTTCGCCGCTATTTCGAGGGTAAAGGGGTCATCAGGGGGAAGTCGGGCAGCGAGGAAGGGGCTGATGCCGCGGATGAAGAGGGGGATGCCGAGTGATTGACAGAAGGTTGCTGACGAGCTTCGACTGGAAAATACTTCTCCTGGTGATTTTCATCGCTTCCGTTGGAGTGTTCAACATCTACAGCGCCTCAGCGTCGTACTCCATCGCGGGGACATCCTACGCGGTGAAGCAGTTCTACTGGATCATTATCGGCCTGGGACTGCTGCTCGTCGTGTGCAGTGTCGATTACCACCTCCTCGAGGATGTTTCGTACTGGTTCTACGGTATTCTCCTGGTATTTCTTCTCCTAGTCCTCCTTGTCGGCAGAACATCCATGGGGGCGACCCGCTGGCTCCATCTCGGTTTTTTTTCCATGCAGCCGTCCGAGCCGATGAAAATCGTCATTATCATTACCTTTGCCCGTTACTTCGCCCGTCGCCAGCCGCCGGGGGGACTCGGCTTCCGTGAAATCGCACTCCCCATGGCAATTCTCAGTGCTCCTGCGCTTCTTATCATGAAACAGCCGGACCTGGGGACTGCCATCATGGTCTGCCTCGTGGCCGGGACCATCACCCTGGCCGTCGGCGTCCGCTGGAACGTGTTGATATCCATGCTTCTCGCTTCGATTCCGGTGCTGTACGTCTCCTGGCATTACCTGCTCAGGAGCTACCAGAAGAACAGGGTGCTCAATTTCCTCAACCCGGAGCGGGACCCGCTGAAAAGCGGGTATCACCTCATACAGAGCAAGATTGCCGTTGGTTCCGGTGGCTTGACCGGCAAGGGGTTCCTCCAGGGGACCCAGTCCCAGCTCCGTTTCCTCCCCGAGCAGCATACGGATTTTGCTTTTTCCGTGTTCGCAGAAGAGTGGGGTTTCTGGATCTGCATGGCCATGCTCCTCCTCTATCTCTCCCTGATCCTGTGGGGCCTGCACGTCGCCAGCCGATGTAACGACCGGTTCGGCAGCCTGCTGGCGGTAGGCGTTACCGCCATGCTTTTCTGGCACATTGTCATCAACATGGGGATGGTCATAGGCCTTTTCCCGGTTGTCGGCGTGCCTCTCCCTTTTTTCTCCTACGGCGGTACCTCCATGATAACATCGATGATCGGTGCCGGCATTCTCCTCAACATTAGTATGCGACGCTTCATGTTCTGACTCTTCGTGTTTTCTGCGAGCATTCCCTCCTTCGATGGTACTCCCGCTCTTCATTGTTTGCTTCTTTTGATCCCCGTGATACCACCTCATTGCCGGCTGAGTTCTGTCTTGCAAATGAGAATAATTATGGTCTACTGTGATAATATGAAGTAATTCTAATTGTCATGAAATGCGATACGCTGGGGGTCATATGAAGGCGAAGATACTTGTTATGGATAACGACAAGATGTCCCTCGCCACCTTGAAACACGCCTTTGAAAACAGCGGCATGGACTTGCTGGTGAGGGGTGACGCGGAATCGGCCCTGTGCTGCATCAGGCAGAAACACCCTAATGTTGCCCTGTTTGATTTCAGCATTTCGCAAAACTGCGGTCATGAGGTTCTCAAGGAAGCAAAACATGTCGACCCTGGCCTGGCAGTCATCATGACGACCGGGATGGGGACGATGCAGACGGCAATCGAGGTCATGAAGGACGGCGCATTCGACCTGCTGTCAAAGCCGTTTGATCTTCTGACACTCAAGAATGCCGTTCAGAAAGCCCTTGAGAATAACCTGCTCAACAAGAAGGTTCGTTATACCCGCCAATTCACCCATGAACAGTTTGACATGCATGACGACGATATCATGATAGGCTCCACTCCGGATTTGATGGAAATCTGGAAAATGGTAGGAAAAATTGCGGACTCTGATGCGTCCGTTCTGATAACCGGTGAAAGCGGCACGGGCAAGGAGCTTCTGGCACGGGCAATTTACAGCAACTCGAAGCGGAGCAACCGCCAATTCCTGGCAATCAACTGTGCCGCGATTCCGGAACATCTCCTCGAAAGCGAACTGTTCGGGCATGAAAAAGGGGCGTTTACCGATGCCCATTGTCGCAGGATAGGAAAGTTTGAGCAGTGTAACGGCGGGACCATCTTTCTTGACGAGGTCGGTGAGATGAGCCTGGCCAATCAGGGTAAGTTGCTGCGTGCCATCGAAATGCAGGAGTTTGAAAGGGTGGGGGGGAATGAGTCCATAAAGGTGGATGTCAGGTTCATCGCGGCATCCAACCGCTGCCTCCACGATGCGGTCAGGAATAACACGTTCAGGCTTGACCTGTTCAGTCGTCTCAGGGTGATCTGCTTTCATCTTCCGCCTCTTCGGGAGAGAAAAGCGGACATCCCCTTGCTCGCACGGTATTTTATCCGTAGATATTCTGCCAAGGTCGGCAAGCCAATCAATGACATATCATCAGAAGCCCTAGAAATGCTGCTGAATCTTCAGTGGCCCGGGAATATCAGAGAGCTCCAGAATGCCGTCAATTCAGCAGTCATACTGAGCAGCGGCTATGTTCTGGGACCCGCCGATTTTGCCATGCTGATCAGTGAAGAGGCGGCTGACACGGTAGAACCGGCAGGGGGGGGCGGGAATTACAGTGAAATGTTCAGGCGGCTGCTTGAACCCATGTTTGATGCCATCTGCAGGAAAAATAACGGGAAGGTCTACGAACATGTCAATGCCGGATTCGAAATGGCCCTGATCCGCATGGCTCTTTCCAAGTGTCAGCACAACCAGGTGCTTGCATCAAAGATGCTTGGCATAAGCAGAAATACATTGAGAGCACGTATCGATCAGTACAAGCTGCAGGATAATTGACAGAAACTTCATTCCCGCTTTTTCTTCATCTGACAACGAACCCGTATTTCTTCAGGACCGACCGCGCCTCGGCCGACGTGAGGACGGTGTAGAATGCGACGGCATCCCTGTTCTTCGCCCCGGCCACGGTCAGGGCCATGGGGTAGGTAATCCGTGGATAATACTGCTGGGGGACGGTAAAGTGGATCTTTGCCTTTCTCCCCGCCAGACGGGCATCGGTGGCATAGACGAAGGCGCCGTCAACCTCCCCCCTTTCTGCGTACATCAGGCATTCACGCACATCTTTCGCCATGACCAGTTTCTTCTCCAACTGCTTGTCGATTCCTGCCTTTTTGAACGCCTCCATCGCATACTCGCCGGCCGGCACGCTCTTCGGGCTGCCGATGGCGATCTTTTCCAGCTTCACCACCTCCTGAAGGCTGCCTATCTTCAGCTCCGGCTTGCCGGCAAAGACCAGCACATTGTAGGCCAGGGTGTCGATGCTCTTTACGTCGGCCAGCTTTTGCGCCTTCAGGTAGTCCATCCACTCGGTGTTGGCAGAGACGAAGATGTCGGCCGGCGCACCGTTCTCGATCTGCTTGGCCAGGGCGCCCGAGGCGCCGTAGTTCTTTTTGAAGGTCACCCCGGGGTGGGCTTTGGCGTATCCGTCGGCCAGTTCGTTGACCACCTCCTTCAGGCTGGCAGCCACGAACAGGTTGATGTCGCCGGCGAAGAGTTCCGTGTTCTGGCAGAGCATGGCTGCCAGGGCCGTCAGTCCTGTGAATAACAGTCTTTTCATGAGGGTGATTCTCCTTCGGAAAATGGTGTCAAGGAAACGGCAAGCCGGCCGGCTTGCCGAAGCATTCCTCCCACCGGACCGCCATGTCGATGCGGGAGCAAGGGCGATGTCGCCCCCTTGCTCCCGCGAATGGCGAATGGTATAGGCGCGGTTGCTAATTGACGCCGATGATGACGCTGGATGCCTTGAACAGGGCACAGACGTGACCGCCTGACTTCAGCCCGAGCCGGACGGCGCTGTCGTGGGTAATGACGGCGCTGACCGTATTGCCGCCACCCCTCTCTGTCAGTGTACCATAGTAAGCCGCTCCGAGCTTGCTGCTTGGTATCATATATACATGACGTGTGCCACAAAGATGACGCAGTTAAAAATTCAATAATATCTGTCTGTTGTTCTGTCGGGAATGAGCCGTCGTTTCTGGACCGACTGAACGTAAATCGTGCACATGCTGCATTCAGCAGCAGGCACCGGCTCTGAGCCTGGTTTGATGGTGGGGAAATTACAGATTCGGGTCGCCACCAGGAAGCACCCCGTATTTTCTCAATTCCTGGTCCAGTTGTTCTTCTGTGAGCCCGAGTGCCCTGCAGATTAATTTCCTGTCCGACTTGTACCTGTCACAGGCAAGGGAAAGAATTGCCGTCTTCAACGACGACGTCATGCGCTCGAGTAGATTATGATCACTGTTACTGACCAGGGAGTCGAGGAGAGATTCCAGGTCTCTCGACAATGCAAGTGAATCATTGCGCGCGGAATGATTGAGGTCTTCTGACGGTTTCCCGACCATGACAGCAAGCCTGCAGATCTTGGACAGGTACTGTTCCGCATAGCGGAGAGTTTCCGGGTCGTTGTTCAAGAGCAGAACATGATTGCAGTGATTCATGGTCTGGTGGCCTTGAGTCGTTCTGCCGGTCAGTTCAACGGCTCTGAATCCGACGCCCGGGTTACCATTTTTCCTGTACGAACCTGATCCCATGGTGCTCCCACCCTTTTTTCCGTGCCATGACGGGCCGGACTTTGCGCCGTACTCTGCTTTGAGGGCGGCCTCATTATTTTCTGTGGCAGGCAAAGCACAAACCACTGCTGTTCATGTCGACGGCAAGGTAGAGCCTTCTCGTGCCGAGCAGATTGTGGCAACTTGCGCAGCCTACCTGGCCATTCATAAAGACCATTTCCGCCGGCAGGCTCCCTCCGTAATTGAAACCATTCGTGCAGTTGAACAGCCTGTAATCCATTCCTATGGGATGTGAAGCCTGCAGTGTCACGACGGATATTGTCCCCAGCGTTTCTTTTTTTTCAAATCGGTAGCCTATGGCAGAGGCAATGGTTCCATCATGGCAGTTGATGCACTCCATCGTGATTGGATCAAAAATCTTGTTCTCGCCGTTGCCGGGAGGTAGTGTGGTTCCGCATGACCAGCCATTGTCCGGAATCTTGCCGCTTGCCACGGTTGCTTCATAATCCGCTCTCACGGTCGGGTTCAGCAACTGTTGAGCCATCGTGCACTCGCCACCTTCGACCAACGTATGAACAAGCATGACAAGAAAGATGATAAGGAATGTGACGATCATGCATGCTTTTTGTCGTACCACGGTGGTGGCAGATCCTTTCGTTTTCATGATCTCACCCTCCTTTCCCCTGCTTACTCAACCAATCCCAGATGTGTGCCAAAACATGGAGTCGTTTCGCGTGTCCAACTTACCGAAAACATTGGTTGTTATGCGAACTGGGTGGAGGAATGGGAACACCTGTATGAGTAACGAACAGGGACGGATACCAGTATCGCGCGGAACGGTTCTTATGCCGCTGTTGAGTTGGGTGCAACTCCTGCACAGCTGTTCAATTCTTGCTCAGTTGATGCATACGTGGCAACGGAAGGGGACGGGTGAGAGGGTGGCAAAATGAAAGCGCATCGAAAGTGGCGAGCGGTGGCAGGAGCACAACTGATTGACTGTGCAGAAGTGATACAGGGAGTTGGTTGATCAGCCAGGCAGTGGGCGTACTGTCCGACAGTTACCGCAGGAGGGTATTGGCACGATTATCGTACTTATGTTAGTGAAAGCTAACAATGCGAGGCGTGTCATGAAACGTATGCTTGTATTCATACTCCTTATCTATTGCCTGACTGGATGTAGTGAACTTCGCATTATCGGAGCTGCTGCGATGAGGGAATTTCATGCCGACGGTGTCAGTGTCGGGGAGAATAAAGCTGAACCTGGCCAGGTGGTGAACGCAGGTATTACAGCGGAGGTGAAAACTATGCCGGTCGACAAGAGGAAATCGTTTTCATCCTTTCCCCACGCGCATCAAGACGAGAAGAACGCGGAGAAAGGGTTGTGGGAGAAAATCGAGCCGCGCAGCAGGGAAAATTGACGGTGGGTTGCCGCTAGGTTTGATACACCGGTCGTGGCCATCCGTTATGGCGTACAGATGAGGGGGGCTTTTCAATAGTGCGGTGGAGGTTCCTCTTCGTCCTGCTCCTTGAGAAACGCGGGGAGCAGCATTTTCACCTGCTCACTGATCTGTCTGACCTCCCTTTCCAGTGATTCCAGGGCTAGTTCCTGTCTGCAGACGATTTCATTGAGCTCTTCAATCGTCCTTTCCTGGTGGGTAAATCGTATTTCGAGTTCCGTTAGACGGTCTTCCATCGAATCCTCCTGAGTTACCGCATGGTATCTGAACATGCCGCGATCAGTGCGGCATGATTGTTCTGCCACCAAAGCTTCCAGTCGAACAGAGTAATGTCGTAGAGCAGGGCAAGGGGAATGAACGTATCCAGTTCTGAAACCGCATGGCCCAGCACCTCATGGCTGAATCGCCTGTCAAGAGCCCCTTCCTGGCGGAAGATGTCGGCAAAGGGGGCGGACAGTGACGGCAGCTGCAGCGGATTGACAGTGGTAAAGTTTTCCGTACACCATTCGTCGTGCATGACTTCACCGGAACGGTCAATCAGCGGCATCCCATGCAGTCGGCAGGTCATGGGGCGGTAAGCGTACACCAGGCAGTGACCGTTGTCATCAAGCAACGGACAGGGTGTCTCATCATCGTCGGGCATCAGTTCCTCCCACTCCGTTTCCGGCCGGAGGTTAAGGATGAACGGAGGTGACAGTTCGGGCCATCTGCGCTGCAGCTGTTCGAGCCTCTGCTTTGCCTTGACCAGCACGGTACAACGGACGCTTTCCGGGAGGCGGGCGAAGCCATACTGAAGTAGAGCGGCATCCAGGAGGGTGATGTCGAAGAGTCCCCGGCAGCAGCCGCTGCACCCCTTGCCGCAGCGGACATGTTCCGGGTATGCCGTAGCGGCCCCGGCATACCATGAGTCGATTACTGCCAGCAGTTCCCCGTAGGCTTCCAGAACTGTCCGGTTTTCCGGATGATCGTATCGTTCAGTTTGTGTCATCAGATAACCACGAGATGTTCGACGATGAGGGTGCCGCAGGTGACGCTGAGCGAACCGGCCACGTTGGTCTGTCCGATCACGGCGGTAAAATCGGAATTATACCCACCTGTCAGGGTCAACTGTTCGCCACAGCGGTTGACGTCGATGGTTTCGGCAAAGGTGAGGGACTGGAGATAAATGGTGGGAGAGGTGCCGGCAGGAAACGTACTTACCGCCGCTGCAATGGTCGGCAGGAAGGCGGTTGTCTGACCGCTGGCGGCAAGCTTGACACTCCCCGTGGAGATCACCCAGTCCCAGGTGGAAGGGGAGAGATCGGCATTGCCGGCTAGGTCACGGGCGTAGACGCTGAAGATGTGCGCACCAGGAGAGAGATTGCCGTAGGTAGCCGGGGAGGTACAGGGTGACCAGGCTCCGGCGTCGAGGCGACAGGTGTATGCAGCAGTCGGGTCGTCAGCCGAGAAGCCGAAACTGGCGCTTGTGGAGGCGGTCAGGCTGTCCGGTGTGCTGCCGAGTGAGGTGACGGGCGGGAGGGTGTCTATAGTCCACGTGTGACCCGCCGGGGTAGTGTCGGTGGTCCCGTCCGAATCCACGGCACGCACGCGGAACGTATGGGTTCCGTCGGCCAGTCCGGAGAAGGTGGCAGGTGAGGTGCAGGCAGACCAGGCACCGGCATCCCGTGCGCATTCAAAGGTTGCCGAGAGAGTGGGGGAGCAGAAGGTGAACGTCGCTTGCGTAACGTTCGACAGGGCACCAGGTGCAGAGGTGATGGTGGTCTCAATCAGCGTGATATCCGCGGTCATCGTCGGGCCGGACGGGCTTATGCCGGTAATCCTGAATCCGCTTGAAACGCCGCTGTAGAGGTTGTTGCCGGGAGTCGTGGCCCTGCTGAATGCTTGTCTGTTACCTGTTCCCGGAAACGGGTCACCACCGTCGCCGCTGTTGGCGTTTTTCTCGAGGCTGTACAGGCCATCTGCCTGAACGAGGGCAACCATGTAGTGACCGGTGCAACTGGTACAGCCGGGATACCATGCGGAGTTGTTATCCGTCATGGTTTCGTCGATGTGCCAGACCAGCAGCCCCTCACCCGGCAGCCCCGCATCGAAGCCGCTTTTCTGCCGGTTTTCGAGAAGAAAATATTCGTTGCCGCCATCCAGCAACCGGTAGGAGTCACGTGCGCTCTCCACGGCGCCAAATGGTTGTGCCGTTACGGAGGCATCGATGAGGGCCGGGCTGCTCCAGCCGAGGACGTATCTGCTCCAGGGGTCCAGGTGGGCAGGCCTGTCGCCTCCCTGATCGATAGCGTTCCATGAACCTCCGGCCATCAGGCTCCAGGAGCCGATCCCCTCCGACGAATAATCGGTGTCGTAGAGATCGGGAAGCCCGAGGGCATGGCCGAACTCGTGGGCAAACACCCCCATGGTGGTCATGCCGTTCCCCAGTTTTTCGGGCTGGATGACATATTCGTTGATTTTCACGAATTGAGTCGGATCCGCCAGGCAGGTGTCGTTAGTGGTGAACACGCCGTTGTGGCTGTAGCCGAAGGTCTTGGCTGCAGAGAGGCTCCAGCTGTGGGACCAGATGTCCTTGGGATCCGGGCTTGACTCTTCACCGGTTCCCTGGTGGATGATGTCGACCACGTCCACGTAGCAGTCTCCGTCCAGGTCGTAGGGGGCGAAATTCACCGTGCTGTCCGCTGCCGTTACTGCCTCGTAGACAAGGTCGCCCGGCCACTTGTCCCAGCCGTAAGGGTCGTTCTGGCCGTAGTAGTTGTGGGGCGACGCTGCGCTCACCCAGCCGATGATGCCGGCCGGCCCGGGGGAGACGGTGAAGGCACCGTAGGAGACTTCCGTATAGTAATCCTGCATCGACCAGGTGCCGGTCCCGAAAAGGAGTGTCTGAAAATCCGCAGCGGTATAGGCAGGGGTGGGAGAGTCACTGAATATTACGAGGATGACCGGGATGTTTCCGGTTACTCCGGTCGCGGGCGACGCTGACGGGGAGGTGGTCGGCCCGGTGGTCAGACTTGCCGAACGGGCAAGGGAGGTGGTCATGGTTTTTTTAGGCATGCCGGCTGTCGCCTTTTTGCCGGGGCGGAGCTTCTTGCGCAGCTGGCCGGGAGGCGGCTGCTTCCCCACCTGCCGGCCCGAACTGACGAGCTTTTCATCCTTGTCATGGACGGCGTAGACCCAGCTTTTCAGATTGTCGTCAAACAGGATGGCATACCCCTCGTCGGTGTCCCACCCGGAAAGATTCTCATCTCCCCACCTGCGCGCAGGGAAGGAACTGCCGTCCGCCTGCCGAAGCTGGTGGCTGAATGGCGCAGCCGGTACGGCCGTGACGGTGTCAGCGGTGGATAACGCCATCAATGCTGTCATGAACAGTATGGGGAAAGGCCGTTTCATGGCCGTTGTCCTCTGGCAAGGGTGTACCCGCGATATGCAGGCAGTGGGTCTAGGTATATTTAAGCAAATAAGCTGCCGGGAACGCAACGGATAAGGTGACAAACGACGCGGGGCAATGAGAAATCATTGCCCCGCCGGGTGAAGAGTTCAGAAGCTCACGGCAGTTACCCGCCGACAAGCTCGCTTTTGGTGAAGATAGTTCTCAGCCAGTACCCTTCGGCCTCGATGTTTTCCCGTCCACCCTCTTCGCGGTCAACGAGTGTGACAATCCCGAGAACGTCCAGACCCTCTTCCTTGGCGCGGTTGACCGCTTTCATGGACGAGCCGCCGGTGGTGACGACATCCTCGACAATAACCACCCTGGTGCCAGGGGGAAGGTTCTTGCGCCCTTCGAGCCATTGGCCGGTGCCATGCCCCTTGGGTTCCTTGCGGATGATGAAGGCGTGCATGCTCCTGCCGTCCAGGTGTGCTGCGATGGAGGTAGCCGTGGCGATCGGGTCGGCGCCGAGGGTGATGCCGCCGACCGCCTGCACCCCTTCCACGTCCTTGATGGCCTCGTAGAAGAGCTTGCCCACCAGGTAGCCGCCCGATGCATGGAGGGTGGTCTGCTTGCCGTCGAAATAAAAATCGCTCTGGCGGCCCGATGCCAGGGTTACAAGGCGCTTTTCGTAGGAAAGCTGGAGAATGATCTGCTTCAGTTGTTCGCGGTCCGTCATTTCTGATACTCCTTGTCAAAGAGATCCATCTGCGGGTCGCCCCCCATGTTGGGGAAACAGATGGGATAGTCGCCGGCAAAGCAGGCAGTGCAGTAGGGGGTGTTGTCCATTCCCACCGATTCCATGAGCCCATCATGGGAAAGGTAGCCGAGCGTGTCGGCCGTAATGTATTTGCGGATTTCGTCGATGGTGTGGGATGCCGAGATCAGCTCCTTGCGGTTGGGGGTGTCGATGCCGTAATAGCAGGGGTAGCTGGTCGGCGGCGAGGAGATGCGCATGTGTACTTCGCTGGCCCCCGCGTTGCGGACCATCTTGACGATCTTGCGCGACGTGGTGCCGCGGACGATGGAATCGTCGATGACCACGACCCTCTTCCCCTTGAGGACGTCCCGCACCGGGTTGAGCTTGATCTTCACCCCGAAGTGGCGGATGGACTGCTGAGGCTCGATGAAGGTGCGGCCGACGTAGTGGTTCCGGATCAGCCCGAGCTCGAAGGGGATACCCGCCTCCTCGGCGTACCCCATGGCTGCAGGCACGCCGGAGTCGGGGACGGCAATGACCAGGTCGGCATCGACACCGTGTTCACGGGCGAGCTGGCGTCCCATCTCCTTGCGCACCATGTAGACGTTCTTGCCGAAGATGTAGGAGTCGGGACGGGCGAAGTAGACGAATTCGAAGATGCAGGGGGCGGGGGTCTGTTTCTTCCAGGGGAAGAAACTGGTCATGCCGCTCTTGTCGATGACGATCATTTCACCCGGCTCGATCTCGCGGATGAACTCGGCTTCGATCAGGTCGAGGGCGCAGCTCTCCGAGGCGATGACATAGGCACCCCCCTGGCGACCGAGGCACAAGGGGCGGAAACCGTGGGGGTCCCGAGCGGCGATCATCCTGCTTTCCGTGAGGAAGAGGAGGCAGTAGGCCCCTTCGACCCGGTCCAGCGCGGCGGTGATGCGCTCAACGAGGGAGTCGTTGCGGGCGGTCGCCAGGAGGTGGACGATGATCTCCGTATCCATGGAGGTCTGGAAGATGGAGCCGTAGGCCTCCAGTTCGGCCCTGATGAGCTGGGCATTGACTATGTTGCCGTTGTGGGCCACGGCGATGGCGCCCCGCGAGTACTCGACCATGATCGGCTGGGTGTTCTTGATGACCGACGAACCGGCGGTGGAGTAGCGGACGTGGCCGATGGCGGCATTCCCGGGGAGTTTCTTGAAGGTGTTCTGGTCGCCGAAAACGTCGGCAACCAGCCCCATCGCCTTGTGGGAGTAGAGGGTCTTGCCGTCCGATGAGACGATGCCGCAGGCCTCCTGGCCGCGGTGCTGCAGGGCGTACAGGCCGAGGTAGGTCAGGTTGGAAGCCTCGGGATGGTTGAATATGCCGAAAATACCGCATTCTTCTTCAGGTCTGCTAAATTTCATCTCTCCGCAAGCTCCTTGTGGCTGCGACAGCCGGCTAAAGGTGGTTTTTCACGTACTGGGCGGCATTCCTGTACAGGGCCAGGCCGTCCCCGTCCTCCGGAAGTTCTTCCCTGGTCCAGCGCGGATGCTGGGTGTAGTGGACGAACGCCTCGGGGTGGGGCATCAGCCCCATGATACGGCCCGTCGGGTCGCAGATGCCTGCGATGGCATTGACGGACCCGTTGGGGTTTGCCGGGAACTCCATGGTGCCAGACGTATAGTCAGCGTCCGAGTACTTCAGGACAGCCAGGTGATCCCGCTCGATCCTTGCCAGGGTCGCCTCAGAGTCGCAGAGGAACTTCCCTTCCCCGTGGCGGACCGGCAGATAGATCCCCCGTCCGATCCCCCTGGTGAAGACCGACGGAGACGCCGGATCGCACTTCAGGTAGCACCAGCGGTCCTGGAAGCGGCCGCAGTCGTTGTAGGTGAGGGTGGCGGTCTGGTTCAGGTAGTTGCCGTCGAAACCGGGGAGCATCCCCATCTTGGTTATCAACTGGAAACCGTTGCAGACGCCGAGGATCAGTTTGCCGTCCCGTATGAAACGGGTGAACTGTTCGACCAGTCTTTCGCTGCTGCCGCTGATACCGGCGTATTTCAACCGGTTGGCCTGTGCCTTGGCACTCCCCAGGTCGTCGCCGTCGAGGAAGCCGCCGGTCAGGTTGAGGAAGTGGAAATCGTCCAGGCGGATCTCCCCGGAGAGGATGTCGGCAATATGGGCGATGACCGCTTCGTCGAAGCCCCCGAGGCGGCAGGCGTGGGCTGCTTCCATCTCGCAGTTGGTGCCGTTGCCGGTGATGACTATTGCGCGTGTTTTGGACATGAGTGAAAACTCCGTAATGTCGGCTTGTTGCTGCTGAAACCGTGACAGTCAGATGATAGTGCTCAGTGGCTAGGGGTATTAAAGCTCCCGCAGGGGGCGTTGCCATGACTCCTTGAGTTCGGCGAGTCCCGATGCGACGACAGCATTCCCGGCCAGCCCGGTTATGCTCAGTGTCGGCTCGACGGTTACCGTGCCGATGGCGGCGAACGTGCTGTTGGCCATGAGCGCTTCGAACTCGGCTCGTTGTTCCGGCCTGACCGTCACCAGGAGGCGGGAGGCTGATTCGGAAAAGAGCAGGGCCGCATCGTTTTTACCGGACAGTTCACCTTTCCAGGGGACGTCGGCGAGGGAGAGCGCAACCCCGTAGCCGCCGGAAAAGGCCGATTCTGCCACGGCCACGGCCAGTCCGCCATCCGAAAGGTCATGACATGAAGCGACGGTGCCGGCCATGACCGCACGGTGGTATGCCTGGTAACAAGCATATGCCTCTGCCGCGTTCACCTTCGGTACCCTGGTGCCGATGGCTCCGTGGAGGGCGTAGTATTCCGATCCGCCCAGTTCAGCACCGGTCGCACCGAGGATATAGACGATGTCGCCGGGTCGCTTGACATCCATGGTGACCGCCTTGCGGGTGTCCTCGATCTTGCCGATGACCGAGAAGAGAAGGGTGGGGGGGATGGAGATCTTCACCCCGCCGTCGTAAAAATCGTTCTTCATGGAGTCCTTGCCCGAGATGAGGGGGATGTTGTACTCCATGCAGACGTCGTAGAGGGCCTGGTTGGACCGTACCAGCTGGGCCATCTTGTAGGGGCCGTCAGGGGTCTTCTCCGACAGGACCGGGTCGCACCAGCAGAAGTTGTCCAGGCCGGCAACCAGTTCCAGCGAGCCGCCCACGGCAACGTAGTTGCGCAGCGCCTCGTCGATGGCGTTGGCTGTCATGTCGTAGGTGTCGATGTCGGAGAAGCGAGGGCAGATTCCGTGGGCAACGACTACCCCTTCGAAAGAGTCGAGGATCGGCCGGACGACGGCGGCATCGGAAGGACCGTCATTGGAGACACCGATGAACGGCTTGACCACCGATCCCCCCTGGACCTCGTGGTCGTAACGCCGGACTACCGATTCCTTCGAGCAGATGTTGAGGGAGGAGAGGAGCTGTCCGAGCTCAACCGTATAGTCGCTTTTTTGCGCAAGGGACGGTTCTGCGTGGGTCGGCGGGGTCCACTTGGCCGGTAGCTGCATGGGGGGGAGTCCTTCGTGCATGAACTCCATGGGGAGCCACGCCACGGTACGCTCGCCGTAGAGGATGTGGAACACGCCGTTGTCGGTGAATTCACCGAGAACGGTGGCTTCGACATTGAACCGCTGTGCCATCTCGAGGAACTGGTCGATCTTGTCCGGCGGCACCGCCAGGCTCATCCGTTCCTGGGCCTCGGAAATGAGGATTTCCCACGGGTTGAGGCCGGGGTACTTGAGCGGCGCCCTGGAGAGGTCCATACGGCACCCGCCGCACTCTCCGGACATCTCGCCGATGGAGGAGGAGAGACCTCCGGCGCCGTTGTCGGTGATGAAACGGTAGAGACCCTTGTCCCGTGCCCGGATGAGGAAGTCGAACATCCGTTTCTGGGTTATGGGGTCGCCGATCTGAACGGCCGTCACCGGGGAGTTCTCGTTGAGCTCCTCTGAGGAGAACGTGGCGCCGTGGATGCCGTCCTTGCCGATCCTCCCCCCTGCCATGACGATCAGGTCACCCGGCTCGATGGATTTCTCGTGTCCCGGCCGGCCGTTGAGTTCCGCCGGCATGATGCCGGCCGTGCCGCAGAAGACCAGGGGCTTGCCGCAGAACCTTTCGTCGAAGACGATGGAACCGTTGACCGTCGGTATGCCGCTCTTGTTGCCGCCGTGCTCAACCCCTTCGACGACCCCCTCGAAGATGCGCCGGGGGTGGAGCAGCCGTTTCGGGAGCGGTTTGTCGTAGAACGGGTCGGCGAAGCAGAAGACATCGGTGTTGAAGATAAGCTTTGCCCCCTGGCCGGTGCCGAAGGGGTCGCGATTGACGCCGACGATACCTGTCAGCGCGCCGCCGTAGGGGTCGAGGGCTGACGGTGAGTTGTGGGTCTCGACCTTGAACACCAGGGAGTGCCGGTCGTTGAATTTGATGACACCGGCATTGTCCTTGAAAACCGAGAGGCAGAAATCCCTCTCGCCCATCTTTTCCCGCACATCCTTGGTAGTCCGCTGGATGAATGATTTGAACAGGGAGTTGATCTCCTGCTTGTTGCCGTGCTCGTCCTCGTAGTGGACCGTGCCGGCGAAGATCTTGTGCTTGCAGTGCTCGGACCAGGTCTGGGCGAGGCACTCCAGTTCCACATCCGTCGGCCTGGTGCCGAGACCCACCCTGGCACGTTCTGAACGGACGGCCGGGTCGCGGTAGTGGGCCTGGATGATCTTCATCTCCTCCAGGGTGAGGGCGAGGACACCGTCCTTGCTGATGCGCATCAGCTCTTCGTCGGAGACCTCGAGGTCGATCTCCCGTACTTCGCCGCTGGCTTCGACCAGAACCTTTGGCACGACGGCTGCGAAGCCGTTGCTGGCGTTGAAGTCGGTTGAAGAGAGGACGGTGTAGCGCTGGATGAGGGTGTTGCAGAGGAGTTCGGTGGCGATCCGCTCCACGTCTCCCCTGCGTGTGATCCCCCCGAACAGGTACTGCACGGAGTGGTAGACCCCTTCGCCGTCAGTGAAGGGGCGGCCGGTGAGGTACTCGACCGCTTCCCGGGCTGTGCGGCCCACGTTATCGGTTACCCCGGGGCGGAAACCGACTTCCACGGCAAAGTCGAAACCGTCTGCCGAGGGGGTGTCCAGTGACCACTGCTGCATGACCGGATCGCTGAACGGACCGGAAGCGGCCCTCTCAAGTTCGTCCGCTGTCAGGGATGCATCCACGGTATAGACATCGATTGTCCTCACCGAGGATACCGGTAGATGGAGGAAGTGTTCGATCTCGCGTCTGATCCGTTCACCCCGTGCGTCGCGGATGCCGGACTTAAGGCTTACTTCGATTCTGTGTGCCATTCAATGTTCCTTGTGCAGGTAGACGGATGTAGTCGGGTAGGGGATGGTGATCCCCTTTTCCGCCAGTCTCCTGAGCAGAAGTGTGTTGATACGGTCCGTTATCGGGAAAACCTTGGTGTATTCGTCGACCCAGAAGAAGAGGGCCATCTGCAGGGCGCTGTCGCCGAATGCAGTGAAGTACGCTTCCGGCGGCGGGTCGCGCAGGACCTCTGAGACCTCCAGTGCCGTTGTCACCAGAAGGGCCTTGACCTGTTCCACGTCGCTGCCGTAGGCAACGCCGATGTTGATGCGCCCCTTGGCGCGGACGTCGGGGAATGCCTGGTTGGTGAGAATGGTGTTGCACAGGTCCGAGTTGGGGATGATGAGTAACTGGTTGTCCATGGTCTTGATCTTCGTGCTGCGCAGGCCGATATCCTGGACATCACCCAACTGTCCGCCAGAGAGCTGGATCCGGTCGCCGATGCGGAACGGCCGGTCGATCATCAGGGTGAAACCGGAGATCATGTTCGCCAGGGTGTCCTTTGCCGCCATGCCGATGGCAAGGGAGCCGATCCCCAGGGCGGTGACGAGGGAGAGGATGTCGTAGTTGAAATGCTTGAGAACTATGATGAGTGCCGTACCGACCAGGAAGATCGTGCCGAGTTTCTCGGCCAGGGGGAGCAGCTGTCGATCAAGTCCGCCACGGCCGTTTTCAGCCATGATTCCGGCGTACCACCTGAGAAGCTCGTCCATGGCCCGCCAGGCGATGTTGGTCAGGATGGCGATGGTGATGATGAACACCGCGCCGGAGACGGCGACATGGGCCTTGTCCGGGAGGGGGAGTGTCTTGATCGCAAGATACAGCCCCCCGAACACGACGAGGAGCGAGGCGGGCGGGGTGATGCGGGCAAGTATCCGGTCATCCAGGTCCGTGGCGGTGAACGAGGTGAACTTCGGCCCCCAGGTGGTGAGGATGTAGCGGAGGAGCTTGGCCAGGAGCCAGAAGATGGCGAAGATGATGAGCGCCACCAGCAGCTCCTTGGTCCAGAACAGGTAGAGGGAGTCGCTCTCCTGGAGGCGGTAGAGATCGATGATGCTATTCACCGAAAACCCTCTTGAAGATCGTGTTGACGTGTTTCAGGTGATAGTTCAGGTCGAATGATTCGCGAATCTTGTCTTCACCCAGGGCGCCGACGACTTCGCTGTCAGCCAGGAGCTCGGTCTGGAAATCCTTCCCTTCCTCCCACACTTTCATGGCGTTACGTTGTACGAGGCGATAGGCATTTTCGCGGGAGACGCCGGCCTGGGTCAGGTCGAGGAGAATCTTCTGGGAGAAGACCAGGCCCTTCATCTGGTTGAGGTTCTTCAGCATGTTTTCCGGGTAGACGACCAGGTTCCTGACCAGGCCGTTCAACCGGCGGAGGGAGAAATCGAGGGCAACGGTTGCGTCGGGGGCGATGTAGCGCTCCACCGAGGAGTGGGAGATGTCCCGCTCGTGCCAGAGGGCGATGTTCTCCAGTGCCGGGATGCAGAATGAGCGGACGTAGCGGGCCTGGCCGGTGAGGTTTTCCGAGAGGATCGGGTTGCGTTTGTGGGGCATCGCCGAGGAGCCTTTCTGCCCCTTGGTGAACTGCTCCTCGGCTTCCAGGACCTCGGTGCGCTGGAGGTGACGGACCTCGATGGCGATCCGCTCCATGGAGGAGGCGATGATGGAGAGGGTGCAGAAATACTCGGCATGGCGGTCACGGGGGATGACCTGGGTGGATACCGGCTCGGGTTTGAGCCCCATCTTCTCGCAGACGTACTCTTCGACGAACGGGTCGATATTGGCAAAGGTACCAACCGCGCCGGAGATCGCCCCGGTGGCGATGTTGTCCCGGGCAGTCCTGAGGCGGGTGCGGTTGCGGTCCATTTCGGCATACCATGTGGCCAGCTTCAGGCCGAAGGTGACCGGTTCGGCGTGGATGCCGTGGGAACGACCCATGCAGACCGTCTCCCGGTGCTCCATGGCACGAGCCTTGATCGAGTCGAGGAGCATGTCCAGGTCGGCCAGCAGTTCGTCAGCGGCCTGGACCATCTGCACGGAGAGGCAGGTGTCGAGGACGTCGGAGGATGTCATCCCCTGGTGAATGAAGCGTGCCTCGGGGCCGACGAACTCCGAGACCGACGTGAGGAACGCGATGACGTCGTGTTTTACTTCCGCTTCGATGGCGTCAATCCGCTCGATATTGAAATTCCCCTTCTCGCGAATAACGGGAACGGCCTCCTTCGGAATGACGCCGAGGATCGCCTGGGCCTCACATGCCAGGGTCTCGATCTCCAGCCAGATGCGGAAGCGGTTTTCCGGTTCCCAGATTTTTGCCATGTCGGGGCGGGTGTAGCGAGGAATCATTATGTCATCTCCTTCGGTTTTTATATGGCCAGCATTTCGCTCGGTTGATACTGGTTGCCGATTACCAGTCGCGGCGAACAGCATGTCTGGCTGCTCAGCAGGGCGGTTGCCGCCGCGTGGGGGAGGTCGGGGGAGTTGTTAACCTCGGAAAGGTGGGCCAGCAGAACCCCTTTCAGTCCTTCGTGGAGCAGGTCACCCAGCAGCTGCATCGATTCGTTGTTGGAAATATGGCCGTGCTTTGACTTGATCCGCTGTTTCAGATGCCAGGGGTAGGGGCCGTTCAGCAGCATCTCCTCGTCGTGATTTGCTTCCAGCACCACCATGCGACATCCCGCAAGCTTGTCGGTCACCAGTCGGGTAACAATTCCGAGATCTGTCGCAAAGCCGATCCGTCCCTCTCTGCTTTCGATGGTGAATCCGACCGGGTCTATGGCGTCATGGGTAATGGGGAAGGGATCGATCAGCAGATCACGGAAGACGAATGAGGAGCCCGATTCGAATTCAACGACGTCCGTTTTCTTCAGGAGGCCTTCGCACCCCTGACGGGTCGGATGACTGACCAGGAGAGGGATTTTAAGCTTCCTCCCCAGGGTGCCGGCCCCCCTGGTGTGATCCGAGTGATCATGACTGACCAGGATGGCATGCAGGTCTTTTCCGTCGACACCGATCCGGTTCAGTCGCTTGATGATTTCCACCCCCGAAAGGCCGGCATCAATCAGCACTCTGGTATCTCCGCTCTCCACAAAGACGGCATTGCCTTTGCTGCCGCTTGCAAGCAGGGAGATCTTCACCGTTTTCCTCCGGGATTTACTACGTTTTACTTGCCGTTTGCTGTGCCTAGTGACAGTGAAAATCAGGGCAGGTAGAAACAATTTTTATACCGTAATTCCTGGTTATGTTCAAGATTAAAAGGGGGAGAAGGAGAGGGGGACAGTGCCGCTCCCGGTCACCGTTTTAGGGCGTTTTGCAGATTGTTATAAAAGTCTTAATAAAATATTGACGTCGGTAAAGCGGTTTGTATAATAGGCCGTGCTGCGTACGCCCGCGTTTTCACGCGTGCAACATGCCGACAAAACTTGAAGGAGGGGGTCATGGCCATCAGATTGGGTATCAACGGTTTTGGTAGAATCGGACGGACAGTGCTTCGTTTCGCGATGAAGGAGAAGGGGATCGATATCGTTGCCATCAACGATCTGACGGATGCCAAAACCCTGGCCCATCTGCTCAAATATGATTCGGTTCACGGCGCATTCCCGGGCAAGGTCGAGTACAACGACAATGAGCTGATCATAAACGGCAAGGCAATCAAAATTCTTGCAGTAAAAAATCCCGCCGAACTCCCCTGGAAAAAGGAAAAAGTCGATTTCGTCCTTGAGTCCACCGGTATCTTCACCTCTCGTGAAAAAGCCGAATTGCACCTTGCGGCCGGCGCAAAGAAAGTCATTATTTCCGCACCGGCTACCGGCGAAGACCTTACCGTCGTTATGGGTGTCAACCACCACCTCTATGATGGCAAGAAGCACCACATCGTTTCCAACGCATCCTGCACCACAAACTGTCTCGCCCCGGTCGTGAAGGTCCTGCACGAGACCTTCGGCATCGAGAAGGGGTTGGTGACCACCGTTCACTCTTATACCAACGACCAGAATATCCTGGACCTGCCCCACAAGGATCTTCGTCGCGCCAGGGCGGCCGCGCTCTCCATGATACCCACATCCACCGGCGCTGCGAAGGCGGTTTCCCTCGTTCTTCCCGAACTCAAGGGGAAGCTGGACGGGATGGCCATCCGCGTTCCCACCCCAAATGTCTCGGTTGTCGACCTGGTGGCCACCCTGACTAAAAAGGCCGATGCCGGCAAGGTCAATGCTGCCCTGAAAAAGGCTTCCAGGGGTTCTCTCAAGGGTATTCTGGGCTACAGCGAGGAGCCGCTCGTTTCAATCGATTACAACGGGAATGCGCTCTCATCCATTGTCGATGCCGGATGCACTAAGGTGCTGGACGGGAACTTCGTCAAGGTTCTTTCCTGGTATGACAATGAAACCGGTTTTTCCAAGCGTGTGGTCGATTTGATCAACTACATGCAGAAGTAAGTTCGTCGGGAATCGTAAGGGGGGGGAGCCATCCCCCCTTTTTTTGCGTAATGCACATTACAATTAATAATTAGCAGGGAGGAGCAGATGCCGATTCGTTATATCGATCAACTTAAGGATCTCAAAGGGAAAAAAGTATTCATCAGGGTTGACTTCAATGTTCCCCAGGATGAAAAGGGGAACATTACCGAGGATACCCGTATCGTCGGAGCCGTGCCCACAATCAAGTTTGCCGTCGAGCAGGGTGCGAAGGTGATCCTCGCTTCCCATCTTGGCCGTCCGAAAGGCGAGAAGAAGCCCAAGTACACCATGGCGCCCGCGACCAAACGCCTCTCCCAGCTTCTTGGCAAGAAGGTTGTCCAGGCACCGGACTGCTTCGGACCCGAGGTGGACAAGCTGATCGAGGCAATGAAGCCGGGCGACATCGTCATGCTGGAAAATGTCCGCTTCTACCCGGGTGAAGAGAAGAATGACGAGGGGTTTGCCGCCAGCCTGGCCAATGGTTGTGAGATCTATGTAAATGACGCGTTTGCCGTCTCCCACCGCGCCCATGCCTCAGTCGAGGCCATCACCAGGATCATCCCAACCATTGCCGCCGGTTTCCTGATGAAGAACGAGATGACCTTCTTCGACAAGGCCATGAGCAATCCGGTACGGCCGCTGGTGGCCATTCTCGGCGGAGCCAAGGTGTCCGGCAAGCTGGAGGTCCTGGAAACCCTTGTCAACAAGGTGGACAAGATCGTCATCGGCGGCGGGATGGCCTTCACCTTTCTTAAGGCTCTGGGATACTCTGTCGGGAAATCGCTGGTCGAGGACGAGTTGATCACCACCGCCAAAAAGATCATGGACAAGGCACGCAAGAAGGGCGTTACCTTCTACCTGCCGGTTGACTGCATCGTCGCCAACGCCTTCGAAGCGAATGCAACCAATTTCATCACCACGGTGCAGGAGATACCCGAGGGGTGGATGGCTCTGGATATCGGCCCCGCTTCCGCAACCCTCTTCGCCGAGACCCTGCGGGATGCCAAGACGGTCATCTGGAACGGTCCCATGGGGGTATTCGAGATGGATGCCTTTGCCCGCGGCACCTTTGCCGTGGCCGAATCCGTCGCTAACTGCTATGCTACCACCGTCATCGGTGGCGGGGACACTGATGCCGCGGTGAACAAGGCAGGGGTGGCCAGCAAGGTCAGCTACATCTCCACCGGCGGCGGTGCCTTTCTCGAACTGCTTGAAGGGAAGATTCTTCCGGGTGTCAAAGCCCTGGACGTCAAGGGTAAATAAGGGGGAACCATGCGCACACCTGTCATCGCAGGCAACTGGAAACTGTTCAAGACGGCTCCCGAGGCGATCGGCCTTGTTACCGGCCTTGTGCCTCTCATCGCGGGTAAATCGGGGGTCGAGGTAGTGATCGCCCCTGTGTTCACCGTCCTTGACCGGGTTCGCTCGGCCATTGCCGGCAGCGGAATCCACCTCGCTGCCCAGGACTGCTTCTGGGAGGAGGAGGGGGCCTTTACCGGTGAAGTCTCCCCGAAGATGCTCATCGATGCCGGCTGCACCCATGTGATCATCGGGCACTCGGAGCGGCGGCAGTATTTCGGAGAGACCGATGCGACGGTCAACAGGAAAATTCATGCTGCCGGCGTAGCGGGACTGACGGTGCTTTTCTGTGTCGGCGAGACCCTAGAAGAGCGTGAATCAGGCAATACCTTCAACGTGCTGAGAACGCAGATCGCCGGTGGTCTCGCCGGTGTCGGCACTGCCGCCATGGAGCGGGTCATCGTCGCCTATGAACCGGTGTGGGCAATCGGCACCGGCAGGACGGCAAGTGACGAGCAAGCCCAGGAAGCCCATGCCTTCATACGCAGCGAGCTTCATTCCCTTTACGGTCCCGCCACCGCTGCGGCGACACGTATCCTGTACGGCGGCAGCGTCAAGCCGGAGAACATCGGGGGGTTGATCGCCCAGAACGATATTGACGGTGCCCTTGTTGGCGGTGCAAGCCTGAAAGCCGAATCGTTCGCTGTCCTGGTCAATGCGGCATAGAAATATCTTTTCATTTCATCCGCCATGTGCTAAAAATTTAGATTCATCACACGAAAGAGGGTAGTAGTCATGATGTATGTCCTTATTTTTCTTCATGTTTTTGTCTGTATCGCCATGATTGGCATCGTGCTCCTGCAGTCAGGCAAAGGCGCCGAAATGGGCGCATCCTTCGGTGCTGGCGGCAGCCAGACCGTTTTCGGAGCAAGCGGCGGCAATACGTTCATGAACAAGCTGACAACCGGTGCGGCAATCATCTTCATGCTCACATCCCTGCTGCTGGCTCACCTCTCCTCGGGTGGCAACAGCTCTTCGATCATGTCGTCAAAGAGTGCTCCGGCAAAACCTGCTCCCCAGCCGATGCAATCAGCTCCGGCACAGGTCCCTGCCGGTGCTCCTGCCGCACCCGCTGCTCCGCAGGGTAATGTTCCCGCGGCACCTGCTGGCAAGTAATTTTTTGTTGACACATCAGCGAGTGTGGTGTAAATAGTAAGTCCTTTTGATCGCAGCGCAAGAATGCTGCAGAAAAACAGCTTTGCGGTGGTGGCGGAATTGGTAGACGCACCAGCTTGAGGGGCTGGCGCTCGCAAGGGCGTGATGGTTCGAGTCCATTCCACCGCACCAATTAAAAAAACCTCTTTAAAATCAAGGGGTTAGAAAACGATAGGGCAGACTTCAATGACATGGGATACCATTTGGGTATCAGTCGGAGAGTCTGCCCTATGTTTTTTCAAGCTCCCCACGTTACATTCCGTAACGGTCATCCGTATTTTATGATACGGGTTCCTGCCGACCTGCAAGACAAGTTCAAGTCAAAGTTCATCCGCAAATCTCTTAAAACCAAACACCCCCCAGAAGCAAAAATCCTTGCCGAGAATATGGCATCAAGGGTTAAGTCCTCCTTCACCCTGTTACGTGCCGGAATCCTCACTGAAGACCAAGAAGAGACCATAGTAACTGCGTACACCTGTAAGCGGTCAAAACCTACTAAGAAGAAGTCCACACGTCTAAGCGACCTTTATGACCTCTACTATGCCGAGAAGTCCCCAAGTTGGGTTGGTAGGACTCCCGGAGAGTTGAACGGACAGTTTGCGGGTCTAGTCAAGGTTTTGAGTAATCGTCCCGCTGAAGAGTACGACAGGGCAGACTTTATTGCTGGTAGGGAGAAGTTGCTTGAACGTCTTTCGGTAAGGACGGTCAACAAGTATATGGCTCTTCTTTCGTCAGTTCTTCGCTGGGGAGTCAAGCATAACTATATTCCACGAAACCCCGCCGAAAGTTTGCAGCTTGACCTTAAGAAAAGAGCTGATGAAGAGCGTAAAGCATATGACCTTGAAGACATACGGCGGATTGTCCAGCATCTACCCGCAAAGGATGGGGAAGAGCCGTTCAAGTTCTGGATACCGATGATAGCAATGTATTCAGGCATGAGACGTGAAGAAATCTGCCAGCTACACGTTGAAGACATTAAGGAGGTAAACGGAATATGGTGCTTCGATGTAAACGATAATGCAGGGAAATCACTAAAGACGAAATCAAGTGATAGGCTAGTACCAATTCACCCGAAATTGAAAGAAGTTGGTTTTCTGGAATTTGTCGATGGAGTTAATTGCACTGGTAATTTATGGGGGTTTAGACAGTGGAAAACTACTTGGGGAAAGCAGTTCGGCAATTGGTGGTCAATTTACTTTAATAGACAGTATGTTACTCAAGACCCGCTTAAGGTTTTTCACTCATTCCGACATACAGTTGCAGATTCATTGAAACAAAATGGGATAATCGAATCTGTTGTTGCAAATTTATTAGGACATGAGCAAGGAGGTATAACGTTTAATAGGTATGGCAAAAAATATTTACCTGAAACATTGATTGCAGCAATAGAGAAAATAATTTACACATAATATATACCCTATTATGATTAATTAAAAATGTTTGACATAGTAAATGTATGTTGATATAGTAGCATAAACTTAATAGCAGTAAGCCTTAAAACGCAAGGGAGTGCGGAATATCTTTGTGTTTTAGGGCTTTTTTTATGGTGAAACATGAATCTCATCAAGACAAAAGATGTATTAAAACTATTACCAATTTGTAGGTGTACATTGTGGGCTTGGGTAAATTTAGGGAAATTTCCCAAACCAATAAAGCTGTCAAATCGTTGTAACATGTGGAACTACGACGAAGTGATTGCATTCATAAGCAAATATCAAAAGTGAACATTGCTACAGGGAGGTCTTATGTACATTCAGGATAAAACTATAATTAGTGACCCTAATTTAAAAACAAGTGAAATTGCATTGTTGTTTATACTTCGTTATCATATTCGTTATGATGATGAAAGTTATGTAAGTCAAAACACACTTGTTCGTGAAAGCAAATTGTGTAGGCAAACTGTTATGTCTGTCGTAGATAGTCTGGAAAATAAAGGGTGGTTAGAAATTACACGTAGACCTAACACAACGCATATCTACAGGTTCAAGGCTGACAAATACACTGAAAACTCGAAAAATTATACTGCAATTAACTGCAATAATACATCAAACTCAGAAAGTGCCAATGTTAAGTCACTTGACAGCATGTCAAACAAAATGACTACCAGTGTTAAAAATAATGACAGTAGCTTGCAAGATAATTTGACAACGGGTTGTAAAATCAATTTACACAAAGAATACAAACCAAAAACAACAAACCAAAAAACAAAACAAGAAAATACTAGCGTTGATGAATCAACGCAATCTGAAACACATAAAAGCCTTTCTGTTTCGATAGGAGAGAAACTAAATACTAAACCTAGCTTTAACGTAAATGCATTTGAGATTATGTGGAAAACAGAAATACTAAATAAATATACCGATATAAAGTACGTAAACCCATTCACCTCAAAAGAAAAGGGTATCATTAAATACCTATCTGAAAAAACACAACCTTACGAATTGATAAGTGTAGTAAGGACTATTATTAGTAAATGGAATGAATTCATTATCTATACTGAAAAGAATACCTCTGCTTTCAAAAGTCCATTCAGGCCAGATTTGCCGTACTTAACAAAATACATAGAATCAGCAGTAAATTTCTACCTGACTAAATGCGATTCAAAATCTACTTCAAATGTTGACATTGATTCATTTGCAACCAACAAACCCGATAAAATTAGCGATAAAGACATTAAATACCAAGAAATGCTCAATGCATGGCGTGAAATCATGAGTACCAATTATGATTTTAATCCTGATGCTGTTGTTTTCAGTAGTGATGAAACACATAGGGTTAATGAATTCATTGGCAAATTCAAGAAAAACAATCCAGTTGATGTGTTGAAGGCGTGTTTGCTGAACTGGGGGAAGTTTCGTACATTGCTTCAGGAACAGCTTGATGTTAAGGGTTTACCAATATTTCCATCGGTTCAATTAATTTGTACGCATCATACCGTTGCTTACCATTTTTATAAGGAAACGGTAATGCAACCTCTTAATAGTTGACTCGCCGTCGGAGGAAGTCATGAGGCAAAAGAAGCGTGACGTAAAGACACAGGCAGCAAGCAAAGCTGTTAATTATGGTCCTTTTGCACGAATCATCAAAAAATTACCGCCGGAAGAACAAAAACTGCTTACAGCCCTACTAAGGGAACATTCCCCTTATATGGTGTACCGAATTCTTGGATTATCAGTAAGTCCCACCGCTTAGAGGATATTATGAGCCAAGACAAACCACAGGGCAGTGGTATCGAAAAAGCACAGAAAGCATCTAAGGCCGTCAATCACGACCCCTTTGAACGTATCAACAACTTGCCCCCAGAACAGTATGAAATTGTCCTTTCCATGCTCAAGGCTCACAGCCCCTATGCAGTGGCAAAGACGATTCAGCAGGATTGGGAGCAATGCCTTGATGTAACGGAACTTACCCTTGCCCACCAGCTAGAACGCTTCAGGGCTGCCAAAATCCCCTTAGAACAGCTCATGAATCCCTATGTGATAGCAAGGCTTACCGAGCAAGTCCGCCGGAACGTGAACGTAATCAGCGAACAGTCAACATTGATTGAAATGCAGATGGAGAGGTTACGGCAGGTACGTTTGCAGGAAGTTGAAAGCGGGGTCTTGTCCCCTATGGTAGACAAGCAAACCTCACTGCTTAACCGGCTGTTAAAGAATTATGGGGATATTGCTTTCAAGTGTGGACTGCTGAACCATTATGCTGCTGACTTCAGGAAGATAGCAGAGAGGGAGCAACAGCAGTTAGAATTCTGTCTGCCAGACATGTTCTTTAGTATCTTCAGGGATTTGTACGCTGAAGACCCTGACAACTTCATAGAGAACATGAGGCAATCGCTTGGTTGGTAAACTTGAACACAGTGAATATTCACTCGGTTGCAATCAATTGCACAGGGGGAGTGCACGAATCACGGCGATATTTCATGCCCCCCCCACTGAAAATAGGGGCTTTTTCACCGGGAAAAATTTTTCTGGGGGCCCCTAGCGTATCTTTGCCGCTATTGCTCCTAAATCCTTACCCTTCGGCATGATAAAAAGGCAGTTCCCGCCGCTTCGCTTCTCCCACAATTCCCCAAGGGTTCGTTTTTCTTTTGAATCATCGTTAGTCCAGAGGTTTTCCCCTTTGTACTCGACAACCAGAAACCGCCCGTCATTAAGCATACACACAAAATCAGGGTAGAACCTGTCTGTGGTTGTCTGTAGCCAGAATGAATGACGTTCCCGCCGTTCAATGTTCCTTACCCAAAACTTAACTTCAGGCAAGGTATCAAGGAACTTTGCACAATCGAACTCTTCCCCGGTGTCCTTCAGGTTTCCGACTTCGTTATAATAGTGCTTCTGGAAGGGGTAACTTCCGTCATAACGGGTATTATATGGGTAATCGTGTTGCGGGAAGGAAAAGCAGACTTCCGGCGTTACTACAAGGGGTGTTGCACTCTCAGGAAGTAAAAGCATCTGATATGCCCGGACGTGGGCTTGCTGTCTGTGTTGCTCTATCTTCTCTGTAACCTTCTGTCTCAGGGTGTACTTGTCCCGGAATAGCTGACTAAGGGTAAAGCCCCGTTCGTCTATCAGGCGGTGAATTAGAGCCGTTAAAAAGGGGCCTGTCTCTGCCGGTGGAATGTCCGGGTGGGGTATGGTTCTATCAAGCCAGTGAACCAGATTTGCAACCGTCTCTGTCTGGTTCTGTGCAATTAATGTCATTTGGTCTTGCAGATTTGAAATGAACTTTTGAGCAACCTTCCCCTTGTCGTTCAAGTCGATTTCAACCACGTTGCCGTCAAAACGTTTCTCTGCATATTCTGCTGCTGTCAAGGTGGGGTCACACTTGGCAAGTTCCCACGGCATTTCAAGGAAGTGGGTTTGTTCAAAGACTTCAAATAGATTGCCTTGCTTGATGGATAGCAGGGGGATAGAGAAAGCTTCCCCACGTTCAGCGGGTGATTTCGGCTGTTCAGCAACAAGCCCACGGGACTTCCTGAAAACCCGTTCAATGGTGGCCTTTGCTTCCGGGGTGGAAAAGCAGTGCTGAAGGGCGAACTTCTCTTGCTCTTCCATTACCCCGTTGAAGGTTATCTCCTGCTTCTGTTCATCATACGTCACCTTGCTTGCTATCTCAGCCGGTAGGCTTTCCAGTTTGGGGACCTCTGCAACTGTCTCAGTCGCTTTTGTCCAAAGCAGTTCAAGCCCACCTTGCGGCTTTTCTGGAATCTTGCCGATAAGGTCTTTTGCCTCTTGCCGGTTAAACCCGTTTTCAACAAGAGCGTTTTCAAGGGCGTTTGCCGCCTCGATAAACTCACGGGAAGCAGCAAAGGCATAGGACATGTTAAGCCCTTCATGCTGCTTCCGTTGTGCCTTGGGAAGCCTCATTATCCGCCCTAGTATCTGTTCGATAGCAGTTGAAGACCTCATTTCAGCGACGGAACAGAGAATATAGGCAAACGGACAATCCCACCCTTCACGGAGGGCTTGCACGGTTATGATATACCGGACTTGGCAGGTAGGGTCTGACAGGTCTAGCCCGTCAAGCCCCTTGTCTGTTCCCGTTGCCCGTCGTATCTCTTCAGCCGGAATAGAGAAATCTTCCAATAGACATTGTTCAACCACTTCAACCGTCAAAGTCTCTTGTGTTTGGCTCTTGGGTTGTGCCTGTAGCAGGATGATAGGGCGGATATATTCACCCGTTGCCCTCTTCTCTGCTATTGCCAAGGCTTCAAGATTCTTGCGGAGGGTGATTGCATCCCCTACAAGCTCTTTCCAGTTGGGGCGGGTTTCAAGGCGGATAGGTAGCTTAATCATGTTATCCGCTTTCAGTTCCGCCGCTGATACAGAGTGAAGCACGTTGCTAGGGCTGTTTTCCGTGTCAGGAGTGGCGGTGAACTCGATAATGCAGGAAGGATTGAACCGGGCTAGGGTTTCAAAGGAAAGGGTTGTCCGGGCATTGTGGGCTTCATCAACAATAACAATGGGGCGGTGAATACGGAGAAGGTTTGCAACTGATTGCACAGGCTTTCCGTCTTCGTACTTCTCCAAGGATTCAATCAAGGCAGAGTCAAGACCGTTGAAATGGTCCATGAGTGCCCCGGAAGGTTCATACACCTTCCGCCCATCAGTTGCATCTACCCGGAACGCCTGAATGGTGGAGACAATCACCGTTGTTCCTGTGGCAAGGGTAGGGCGGGTAACGTATAGGGCTTCTTGAATGGAAAGGACCGACACGGAGGACAAGGTTTCATCAAGAGCCATCCGGTAAGGGTGGGTTCTGTCCTTTAGGGCGTTAATGGTTTGTTCCATGATAGCGTTTGAAGGAACAAGCCAGAGAACAACCGGATTATCAGCATGGAGTAGGTCATTTGCCGCAATCACTATGGAGTGACAGGCAACAAGGGTCTTACCTCCACCCGTGGGGATACGCAAACAGACATAGGGGAGGCCGGGAAGCTCTTTAACTTCCCTGTAGGGTATCCCGGTTCCATACACCTGCTTTGTCATAGTGTAAAAGGCGGTGTCTGCATCTCCTACCCGCTGACAGGTAGCAAAGTATTGCCGGAGGGTTTCAAGGGTACGGGTTTGATATTCTTTCGGAGCAAGCATTATGAAACCCTCACTTCATAGGGGATTTGTCTAAAAATGATGTTTTCACGCCGGAGCCTTTCCGGTCCTATCCTGCAACCGTTGCCGTAGATAATCCGGGTTCCGTCGTGGGGAGGGAGTGAAGCCAGGATTTCACGGGTAAGGATGTTTCCACCGTTCACTGACTTGTCACCCAATATGCCGTTATAGAGCAGGTACACGGCAACGCATTTAGATACACCTAGAAAGGGCGTTTTAAGGTCTGATTCATGGGATAGAGGTTCACCCGTGGCAATGAAAAATACATGGTGGGCAAGGTCTTTGAATGATACGGTATCATCCTCTATTGTCCCTGCTGAACTGAAGAGCGGTTCACCAAGTTCACAGAAGCGAAAGCCCCCCCCAAGAGCAGGAACAAGGGACTTGCTTTCTTTCTTGCCAACGGTATAGCCATTAATGACGCTTGCGAGCCTTTCTCTTGTTCTGGTCTGGCATATTTCCTTGTCCATCTCTACAAGGATGAATTTTCTTTGCCCTCTATCTGCATGGTTCAGCTTCAAAACGGCATGTCCTGTTGTTCCACTGCCTCCAAAGCTGTCAAGAATAGTATCGTTCTTCTCTGTAACCATGCCTATTAGGTCTGCAAGCACCTCTGAATCCTTTGGGAAGGCAAAACTGCCGGGTCCAAGCATCTGTTCAACCTCTAGGGTTGCTGCTCTTCCGTCTTTGTAAAAGACGCTAGGGAATGGTTCTTTGTCGATTTCAAACAAATAGCTCTTGCGACATGGGATTGTGTTGTGAGTTGGGCCGAAATGGATTCTTGGGGGAACTTCTGCAAGAGCTTGCAGGGTTGTTGCCTCTTCCCACCGCCAGCCAGTCGAAGGCTTCTTAACGGGCTGGCCAGTAATTGGGTGAATAATGTCGTAACGTGGCCGGTTTTCCCTTCCATCGTCGGGACCGTGAAAGTTGTCAGGAAAATATAGCCCTCTATCGTCTGAACAGTTGTAATGCTTATGTGCCTTTGCGGGATGTTTTGCAGGAAGGGAGCGATACCAAGCCATAATATCCTTTCTTATGGCGTCATGGTCCCCTTTGTGCTGTTCACGCAAGTCATTATAATAGGTAAGAACTTGGTCAACTCCCGGCTTACTCCTTCTCCATTTAGTGTTATTAGCGATAAGGTGCGCTTTGTTCTTTGCAGCAACAACAATGTATTCATGGGATACAGAAAAAAATTTAGCATCCCCCTTCTTCCCTTTTTCCCATACTAAAGTTGCAAGGACGTTGTTTGTTCCAAAAATTTCATTGACCAATACAGTAAGGTTTGCAAGCTCATTGTCATCAATGCTTATCATGATTACCCCGTCATCCCGGAGGAAGTCACGGAGCAAGGCAAGGCGTGGATACATCATGCACAGCCACTTATCATGACGTGAAAGGTCTTCTATCTCCTTTCCTACAGTCTTCCCAAGCCACTCCCGCATTTCAGGACTATTCACGTTATCGTTATAAACCCACCCTTCATTTCCGGTATTATAGGGTGGGTCTATGTAGATGCACTTGACCTGTCCGGCATAGTAGGGAAGCAGGGCTTTCAATGCTAAGAGATTATCACCCTGCACAAGTAAGTTACCGCTTCCGGGTTCCCCCACCGAAAGAGCATCATTGCAACGGAGAAGATGAAACGGAACTTGTTTGTGGTGTTCTACAACGGCTTTCTTACCTATCCAGTCAAGCGTTGGCATTGTATCCCCTTCAATTAAAATCAAAGGGGGATATTACGATTGATTGATATTAATTGCAATCGAAAGGGGGGAGGGAGGTTCAGTGCAATTGATTGCAAAATACTTTATTGACAAACCATAAACCTAGTGTATAATAACCTTAAATGTTCAACAGGTAATTATACAGGGAGGTTGTTACCATGAAATATGTTGCTTACTACAGAGTATCTACCCAAAAGCAAGGCAAGTCCGGTCTTGGTTTGGAAGCACAGAAAAAAATGGTAACTGACTTCGTAGCAATCAACGGCGGGGAGATTGTAGCAGAGTACACAGAAATAGAGAGCGGGAAGCATGATAGCCGTCCTGAACTCATGAACGCCATGAAACACGCTTCCCTTGTTGGTGGCCGTCTGCTGGTAGGAAAGCTAGACCGTCTCAGCCGTGACCTTCATTTCATAACCTCCCTGCAAAAGTCCCGTGTTGACTTCGTAGTGTCGGACCTGCCGGGGTGTGACTCCTTCACTATCAATATCTATGGTTCACTTGCTCAGCGTGAAAGAGAAATGATAGCATCACGGACAAAGGCAGGGCTTGCAGCAGCAAAGGCAAGAGGAGTAAAACTGGGAACAAACAACCTGAAACCTGAACTGGTAAAAGATGCCAGTGCAAAGGGGGTTCAGGTACGGCAGCAGAACGCAGATGATTTTGCAGCAAGGGTGAAACCTACCATAGAAGCCTTGATTGCTCAGGGCAATAGCTTAAGGGGAGTAGCTGCTGAACTGGATAAACTGGGGGTAAAAACTGCACGTGGTGGCGTTTGGACCCCTACAGCAGTTAAAAACGTGTTGGCAAGATAAAATCAAAAGGGGGAGCATTATGGCGGTTACGATAGTAAAAGCAAAGACAGAGGCGGAAAAGAAACAGGAGCAGCTTGACAGCATTGATTTGCTGTGGGCAAAGAGTCTCCGCAGAATGGTGCTCCCTGCAACCCCGAAGAGTTCCAATAGCAGCTGGAAGAAAATGAGTCCTGATTGCTGTAAGGTCTACATTATGATTTGGGCAATGACCAGTACCATGCCCACAACGGCTGCAACTGGTCAAAAACTCAATACGGAAATTGAGTTAAAGAAAGTAGAAAAGTCATCGGGATTGATTAACTCCGATTTCATGAAAGCAATTCATCAATTGAGCAAGCTAAATCTAGTAAAATTGTACTCATACGGTGATGGTTTCTTTGCATCCCTAATTTATGACCTATCACCGGCAGAGATGGGAACAGAGTAGGGCGCTCTGTGATGGTTCGAGTCCAAAAGCTGGATTCACACAGAACACGTAACTTATTGAAATTCTCACTTAACTTTTTTTACGGTATTTTTGAGGGTATCTGAGAATTTGGGATACAATTTGGGATACAAATTAGTCCCTTTTTGGTGTATAAGATTTCAGGAGTCTGCTTTATCTTCGTTCTTTTAATTTGGTGTAAAGCCCGATGTGGCGGCCCTTTGCTGACGTGTTGTAGACGCACCAGCTTGAGGGGCTGGCGGGGGCAACTTCGTGATGGTTCGAGTCCATTCCACGCACCAATCATAAGTCCGGACTAGTCCGGCGCAGTACAGAAAGCCTTGAGAAATCAAGGCTTTTTTGTTATCATCAGTCTTGACACGTCCAGTTGAATCCAGCTAGGGACAGGTTTTTTAGGGGCTTTTTTAGGGGCCGTTTTGATAAGCCCCAAAAACTTCTTGAAATCGGCCCCTAAAATGGAGGTTAAGACCATGCCAAGGCGTACCCTTCCTCTCACCGATCTCCAAGTTTCAAAAGCAAAGCCTACTAGCAAGGAATACAAGTTATCCGATGGCGGTGGACTGTTTTTACTAGTTACACCTTCCGGGGGCAAGCTGTGGAAACTCAAATACAGTTTCGCTGGTAAGGAGAATAAACTGTCGTTAGGCTCATACCCGACAGTTTCGCTCGCAGATGCACGGAAAAAGCGTGATGAAGCGAAGCAGTATATGTCTAATGGTACCGATCCTAGCGCTAGTATCGGGAAAAAAGCCATAAAGCAGAAATCTGAAAATGGAAGAATTATAGAACAGGAGCAGATTGAGTATGCTGCCAGAACATTTGAGAAGGTAGCACGCGACTGGCACGCTAGCAGGGTCAGCGAATGGTCTGAAAGCCATTCTGATCGCCTCATGCGGCAGTTAGAACGTGATGTTTTCCCGGAGATCGGCAGCAGGCACATAACAGAGGTGAGTTTTACTGATATCGTTCAGCTACTCCGTAAAGTTGCAATTCGTACCCTTGAAACAGCTCATCGACTGAAGATAGCCTTTCACGGCACTTTCCGTTATGCCATGATGCACGGTTATATCACCAGTAATCCCGCTACTGACTTTAGGGAAGTATTGCCCGCCGTCAAGCCGAAGCACATGGCTGCACCCACCAACCCAAAGAAGGTTTCAGAGCTGCTACGGGCTATTGATTCCTTTTCCGGGAGCTTTATTGTTAAGTGTGCCATGCAGTTGGCACCGATGCTGTTCTGCCGTCCTGGCGAGCTACGTCATGCTGAATGGTGTGAATCGGCATGCAAAAATGACCCACCTATAGCCTAAATCGGCGTCCAAATTGACCCACCCCTTCAGCTTCCTCCATACTCTTCGGACTTATCGGAGAGAGGAGACTCGAAAGGAGATGCTGAAG
>Ga0209725_1000166_pt1 | contig 40154 bp, 33 predicted proteins | sample I18A1metaG_FD_184145 | JGI IMG/M metagenome (GOLD analysis project Ga0209725, IMG submission 184145) | Lake sediment bacterial and archeal communities from Gulf of Boni, Indonesia to study Microbial Dark Matter (Phase II) - ​I18A1 metaG... | ecosystem: Environmental > Aquatic > Freshwater > Lake...
CTACGCGGTGCCATATGACATATGCGTTAGTGAGATAAGACATGGCTATGCAACTCAGTCCTACGGAGTCGTACCATCTGGATTGCTTGGACACTCAGATAATCTTCCTCAATATAAGTACGACCTGACGAAGGCGAGTCAACTTCTAGCCGATGCTGGTCATCCCAATGGAGAGGGGTTAAGATCGCTGGTTCTGACATACAATGCAGGCGATGAAGACGAGAGACGGTTTGCAGAAATACTTAAGGCGGAATTAGCCAAAATCGGTGTGACATTGGATATTCAAGCTTTAGCATGGACGGCTCAAATGGCTAAGGCTGCAGGTCCACCAGAGGAACGCCAAGACATTTTCCTGTTCTATTGGTGGCCAGATTATCCAGATCCTTACAGTTGGCTAAGATCAATGTTCCACTCAGTGCCAGAAGGTCAAGAAATAGTGTTCGAATGCGCATACTATAACAATTCACAATACGATGCACTTATTGACGAAGCGTACAGAGTCACTGGATTAGATAAAACTAAAGCTCAGCAATTATACGAGCAGGCGCAAAGAATTCTAATAGATGACGCTGCAGCTGTGTTTATCTACGATTGGACCTATGTTCGGGCCAGAAGAGCGGAACTCAAGGGATACGTGGACAATCCAGCCTATCCGAATGCTTACATGCTATATGATATGTACGTTGAGAAGACATAGAATCAGTCGAAATAAAAGTGAAAAACATTGGGAGTAAGGCAGTACATAATAAAGCGCCTACTGCTCATAATACCCCTATTTTTTGTTGTTTCAACCATAACCTTTGTAGTTGTTCGCATAATTCCTGCCAATCCGCTTATTGTTTGGGTCGGCCCTAAGGCCACGGCTGAGCAAATCGCAAGAGCTCGTGTTGAATTAGGTTTAGACAAACCCTTGTATGAGCAGTATCTGAGATACATGTCAGGCATCTTCCGCGGAGATCTTGGCGTTTCATTTAGTTCACACAATCCTGTTAGCTCTGACCTCGCAGTTTTCATACCTGCATCGTTGGAGCTGATAACACTAGCCATGATTATAGGAGTCGTAATCGGTTTTCCTCTCGGAGTTATTTCTGCAAAAAAGAAAGACAAAATCGAAGATCATTCGAGCAGACTTATGGCAATTGCTGGAGTCTCTCTGCCGACCTTCTTTATCGGCATGCTTCTACAACTTCTCTTCTTCAAATACATAGGAATACTTCCCGCTGCTGGTAGACTATCATCATACATTCAAGTGAGTTATCCGATAACACGCATAACAGGCTTTTACTTGATAGATTCCTTGATTACAGGAAATCTCAGGGCTCTCCAAGATGCTTTAGCTCACGCCATCTTACCAGCCTTCACACTTGCGCTCTACCCTATTGGATTAGTCGTTAGAATGACTAGAACGTGCATGCTCGAAGTTCTCAATGAAGACTATATTAAGGCAGCTAGAGCCAACGGCGTTCCGGAAAGAACTGTGCTTTACACGTATGCGTTGAAGAATGCAGTGGTTCCTTCCTTGACTACTTTGGTGCTTTCTTTCGGGTATTCTTTGACCGGTACTTTTCTGGTTGAATCAATATTTAGCTGGCCTGGTTTGGGATGGTACACTTCTAAAGCCATTCTAAATATGGACTATTCCGCAATTGCCGGCGTAACACTTCTGATCACCCTGTTTTATGTTATCGCTAATATCGTTGTTGATGTAGTTCAAGCTTATCTCGATCCAAGGGTTGTCCTTGGATAATGGGTTGACTAAACATGGGGATGTGGGCAAAAGAATTTCAACTTTCGCTGCAACTTATCAGAAAGAGCCCGCTGACCCTAATTGGCTTGGTAGTTGCATTAATTCTCGTAGTTGCCGCAGTCTTGGCACCGTACGTTGCGCCTTATCCTCAAGACGCTTATGGGGCAGCATCACCTGAAAATAAATTCAAACCTCCTTCTTCTGAACACTGGTTTGGAACAGATGATCTAGGGAGAGACGTTTTCAGCCGAGTCTTAATCGGATCTAGAATATCATTAAGAATCGCTGTACTCGTAGTTGCCATTGCGCTATTGCTAGGCTTCCCATTGGGAGCTGTGGGCGGTTTCCTAGGAGGCAAAACAGGCGAGTTCATCATGAGAGTCACTGATATATTCCTCAGTTTCCCATCGATTCTTTTGGCCTTAGTCGTTTGCCTATTGTTGGGGCCATCTGTTGACAATGTTATGATTGCAATTGCTATATCTTGGTGGCCTTGGTACACCAGAATAGCCTATTCACAAGCAGTGTCAATCCGCGAAAGGCCATTTATAGAAGCAGCAAAAGCCGTTGGAATAGGCAAAACAAAAACGGTGTTCCGTCATGTCATGCCAAATTCCTTGGCGCCAATACTTGTGCAAGCAACAATGGATCTCGGATCTGTGCTATTGGAAGCTACAGCTTTAAGCTTCCTCGGGTTGGGTGCCCAACCGCCTCAGCCTGAGTGGGGGCTGATGGCTTACATTGGACATGGCTATCTTTTTGTAGACTGGTGGTGTTCAACATTTCCTGGACTTGCCATTTTCATCACAGTACTGGCATTCAATTTGCTTGGCGACGGCCTAAGAGACATTTTGGACCCAAGGACCAGACGTCTACTGAGGTGAGAACACGCAGAAAAACACGACGCCGCTGATTGAGATGAAGAACCTCAAAGTAAATTTCTACACGCACGAGGGAGTTGTAGAAGCAGTAGACATTGACTACTTCAAGTTATCCAGAGGGGAAGTCGTTGGTTTGGTGGGAGAATCGGGATGCGGAAAAACAACTGCCGCTCTAACAATTCTCAAACTAATACCGATTCCCCCAGGCAAGATAGAAAGTGGTTCAATCTTGTTCAACGGAGAGGACCTGGTGAAAAAAGACGAAACCTCAATGCAGAAAATTAGAGGAAAGAAAATCTCTGCCATATTCCAAAATCCCACCGCTTCACTTAATCCTGTTTTTACCTGCGGAGACCAAATAAGACGCGTAATTACCCTTCATCAAAAAATAAGCAGGGACGAAACAGAAAAAAAGGCAATAGAAGCGTTCAACTTGGTGAGGCTACCAGATCCTGAGAGAATTCTGAAAAGCTATCCCCACGAATTGAGCGTAGGGATGAGACAACGAGTTTCGATCGCCATTGCCCTTTCATGCAATCCAGATATGCTAATAGCAGACGAACCCACCACTGCGCTGGACGTCACTATCCAAGCGCAGATTTTGAAGCTTATGGATGAATTGCGGACAGAAATTGGAACAACTACATTATATATCACGCACGACTTAGCTGTTGCCGCACAGATATGCGATACAATTGCAGTTATGTACGCCGGAAACATCGTGGAAGTAGGCCGTGTTGAAGAAGTTTATAAGAACCCGATGCATCCCTACACTGCAAGCCTTATGAAGTCGATTCCAAGCAGAGAGAAGAAAAAAGAGAAGAAGCTACCAGTCATAAAAGGAGCAGTACCAACTTTAATCAATCCGCCTCCAGGCTGCCGATTCCATCCGCGATGTGGAAGTTGCATGGAGATATGCAAAAAAGAAAAACCCGGCTCCTCTGAAATAGAAGGCGAACATTTCGTTTCATGCTTTTTATACAGTACTGGAGGAAAAACTGATGGCTGAAGAAGAAATTCTAGTCAGGACCGAAACATTAAAAAAATATTTTCCGGTGAAATCAGGCATATTCTCAAGAGTTATTGATTGGATTAGGGCAGTTGACGGAGTAGACCTTTACGTAAAAAAGGGAGAAACATTTGGTTTAGTAGGAGAATCTGGTTGCGGAAAGACTACTTTTGGAAGACTTCTCCTACGGTTGATTGAACCAACTGCAGGCAAAATTTTCTTCGAAGACAAAGACATCTGCACCCTAGACTATAGAGAAATGCGCAATCTGAGAAGAAAGATGCAAATTGTGTTTCAGGATCCTTATTGGTCTTTAGACCCTCGAATGACCATAGGGTCAATAATAAGTGAGCCTTTATCGGCGCATCTCAAGCTCAGCAAGAGCAAGCAAATAGAAAGAACGCGTGAGCTTCTAACTTTGGTGGAGTTGGGAGAGGAATTTGCCAATAGGTATCCACACGAGCTTAGCGGAGGACAAAGACAGCGAGTGGGGATTGCGCGAGCCTTGGCACTGAATCCAGACTTTGTTGTTTTGGATGAGCCAACTTCGTCGCTGGACGTGTCTGTTCAAGCAAGCATACTCAACTTATTGGTGGAGCTCCAGCAAAAGTTAAACCTCACTTACTTGTTCATCTCGCATAACTTGAGCCTAGTGCAGTACGTATGCGACAGAATAGCAGTGTTCTATCTTGGAAAGGTCGTTGAAAGCTGCCCAGCAAATGAACTCTTCGAGAAGCCGTTGCACCCTTACACTCAAGTTTTGCTTCAAGCCATACCAGTTCCAGACCCTGAACAGAAGATTGGCGAAACAGTTTTTACTGAAGAAGTCCCAAGTGCCAGAAAGCCGCCTTCAGGGTGCAGATTTCATCCAAGATGTAGTTCAGCCAGTGAAGCATGCAGAGTAAAAGAACCGTCGCTTATATATTTGGGAGACGAACACTTTGTTTCATGCCATTTGCATCAAGAGGAGAGATGATAATTGGAAATGCTGAATGAAAGGGATGTGGAACATCTAATTTTTGGAGCAACCATACTAGGCACGGGCGGTGGTGGAGACCCGAAAAAGGGTTTAAGCATGTTGCTTGACGATCTTCAAAGGGGAAGAAAGCTCAAAATTGTGAGTTTAACAGAAATAGGCGATGACGCTTTGATCGTTTGTCCATACTTTTGCGGAAGCATTGCTCCGATAAAGAAGGAGCCGAAAACCATCATTTTCAAAGATCCAATGATTGAAGCTTTCAATAGAATAGAAAAACGTCTAGGGACCAAGATTTCAGCTACTGTCGCGGTTGAGCTTGGAGGATCCAACACTGCTATACCAATACATGTAGCCTCAGTGATGAACATTCCCCTCGTCGACGGAGACTACATTGGAAGGGCAGCTCCAGAACTGTTGCAATCCACTGCCAATATTTTTGGCGTTTCATTGCTCCCAAGCGTCATGGTAACCGAGCCAGGAGATGTAATCACGGTTGAAAGGTTCGCAGACCTAGACGAATACGAGTACATCGCGCGGAGCCTATCTCTCCCAAGTGGAAGTGTAGCTGTTGTTGACACCCCCATTAATGGAAATGTTGCAAAAAAGGTGCTAGTCAAAGACACTATCTCCAAGTGCATGAAAGTCGGCAAGACTGTGATGCAAGCTAATGAGGCTGGGATAGATCCCATCCCTGAGCTTGTAAAAAGCCTAAATGGAGTTCTCTTGTTCAAAGGTATCGTTAAAAAATACATTTGGGAAGACAGGGAAGGTTTTCTTTACGGCGAGGCTGTTTATGAGGGAATCAGTAAATGGAAGGGACATGAGCTTAAGATATGGATCAAAAATGAAAATATAATCGCTTGGAAGGATGACAAGGTTGTGGCAACAGCTCCTGATCCCATATACGTTGTAGATGAAGAAGGCCACGCTATAACTAACACGCAACTTAAAGAAGGAATGACCGCTGTCGTCATAGGAGCCGAAGCTCCAGAAGTGTGGCTTACTCAGAAGGGCATAGAGCTTTTCGGGCCGAAACATTTCGGCTTTGAATTTGATTATATCCCAATGAGGAAGGCTTAGGGCATGAAAGTAAAAGAAAAGACTCACCGCATCCTCGTGATAAATCCAATTCTTCAGTCAGATTTCGACAGAGCAGATAAAAAATTCTTGCAAGAGAAGGCAGGACCTCTGTTCGAGATTGAAGTGGAAAGCCTAGAGTATGGTCCCGCGTCCATAGAAAGTCACTATGACGAAATTCTTGCAGCCCCCTTTGTTGTCAAGAAAGTAATTGAAGCTGAGAAAAAAGGCTTCGACGCCGTCATAATCAACTGTTTCTTGAATCCCGGCATGCACGCTGCAAAGGAAAACGTAAACATACCAGTGATTGGTCCGGGCGAGGCTGCTATTCATCTTGCGCTGATGATCGGAAATGGATTCTCAATAATAGATCCGGGACCAAGAAAGTACATTTCATACATGCCCCCCGAACAGGTCAGAATGATGGGAGTTTCGACTCGTTTCATTTCTGAAAGAGGCGCAGGCGTAGCAGTGCTTGATATAACCAAAAACCTGAAAAGAACCACAAGAATGGTTGCCGAACAAGCGAAACTGGCAGTTGAGCAAGACGGCGCGGACGTAATTGTCCTCGGTTGCACAGGATTGGTGGGGTTAGCCCCGAGAGTACAGGATATTGTTGGAGTTCCGGTGATTGATCCAGCTTTGGCTGCGCTTAGAACGGCTGAGACACTTTGTAAAATGGATTTGCCTCCCAACAGAGTTGCCTACCCAAGGCCTCCGGATAAGATTAGAAAAGTGCCTTTTTAATGAACCGAGGGCAACGTATGGCGGCATGTGAGAAGCATATTGCCATACATGAAGAATTGCTGAAAATAATCAAGGGAAGGAGAAGTGTGAGAAGGTACTCGCAAGAGCCCCTTCAATTAGAAGATCTCAAGTTGCTTGTAGATTCTGCACGTTGGGCAGCCTCAGGCGGAAACCTTCAGCCATGGAAGTTCGTGATTGTAATGGATAAGAAAATGCTGAAGGCAATTAAAATGATGGCGCCAGGCATCATACGAGATACTCCGCCCGCACTGATTGTCATTTGCCATGATGAGAAAAGGATAAGTGGCGATAGAGAAATGCAACTTTACGATATAGGTGCAGCCATGCAGAACATGCTTCTCATGGCGCATGCGCTTGGGTTCGGAGCTTGTCCGATAGCATCCTTTGACGGCGAAAGTGTTGCAGAATTGCTGGACTTGGCAAGTCACATCAAGCCGTTGTTGTTAATATGTGTTGGTAAGGCGGTTGACACGCCAAAGCCACCGCACAAGCTTTCTATGGACGAGGTGATAACCAAAATAGTTTAGGGGAGAGAAACATATGAGAGAGGAAAGCGAAGAATACTTGTTTGAAATTGCATCTTTCCTGATATATAGTGCCAAAGGATGCTTTCTGGAACCGAAGGCCTACGGCCCCCTCAGACTTCTGCAAGCGTTCTCCTTGATCGCTGAAATACCAAAACGCATCAGCGGAATACCTAAGGATGAGTTTCTTTTAAAGATAAAGAAAGAAATAGATGAGAATATTCTGAAAGATATGGGCGACAGAGAGTTTGAGGAGTTCGTTTCAAAATTAAGCCTTGAGGTAGCAAGAGAGATTAAGAAGAGAAAACTAAAGCACGCCTCATGATTTCCGTATTCATAATAACGACCCTATTTCATAATTTCAGTTGGATGAGAAAATCTTAAAAGCTTCTTGAGAAGAGTTAACCGCCAGTGATGGAAATGACGCAGTTTTATGAATATGAGTTAGCTAAGGCAGCGAACAGATTGGTTTCTGAGATGCTTAAGTTGAAACCTGGGGAAATTGTTGTTGTGACGGCGGACACGGAATCAGATTCCAGGGTTGTGGACGCGACCGCGGCAGCTGCATTCGCAGTTGGCGCTAAACCAATGGTGATTTGGAATGCTTCGCCACTGGGTGTAGGCAAAGCCGCTGACCTTATGTTGCCGGGAGAAGCCTTGACAGCGGCTTTGAGCGTGGCAGATGTGTGGGTTGAATACAACAACCAGTGGATATTCTATTCTAATGCATACGAGAGAATCATGGAGACGAACAATAAAATCAGGCATTGTTGTTACGTTGGAATGAACGCCGATATGATGGTTAGAGTTATTGGCAGAGTTGACCTGCCAACGCTTGAAAAGTATCAAGAAAGACTGTTAGCACTGACTAAGGCGGCAAAATATGTCAAAATGACAACACCTGCGGGAGGAGACGTGGAATTTGAAAATGACCCTAACAGACTCTATGGGAGTGATGTGGGATACGCAGATACACCTGGCTCTCACATGTTGGGTGGGCAGATAGGCTGGGCGCCCATAGAAGAAACGATAAACGGCATAATAGCCTTTGATGGTTCAATTAACCCTCCATTGGGGCTTGTTAAGGAGGCTGTGAAGCTTCATGTCAAAGCAGGCAAAATTGAGAAGATTGAAGGGGGACAAGACGCCAGAGCCTACGAGGCATGGCTTAAAAGCTTCAATCATCCCAACATGTTAAGGATAGCTCACGTCTGCTACGGATGCAACCCAGGCGCAAAATTGACAGGAAACGTGGTGGAAGATGAACGAGTTTGGGGCTGCACCGAATGGGGCGTCGGCTACGCAGGCAGTATACTTACTGGCGGAAAACCCATCGACGCGCCATCGCATTCTGATGGCATATGCTTGAACACCTCTCTATGGCTTGACGACAAACAAATATGGGATAAAGGAAGAGCGATTGACCTTGAACTTGCCATACAAGCGAAAAAACTTGACAGGCTCTAGCCTCTTTTCACTTCTTTTTTAACATTATCCAAAAACTTGAGCTGAACATGTAATAAGTGAGCCTATCAAGCATAAAATATTTGGTTAAAGAGAGTAGAAGCAAGCTAAATGCATGATTGAAGAGGGAGAGGTTTTTGGCTTCACTATTGGAGACGTCTCTCGTAACCTTTTTTTCTTAGCCCACGCGCGCTATTACATAGTGCCGTGCGTATATCAGCTGCGTTTGTTATGAGCATGCATGCGGGTATGTTCTGCCTTTGAAATATCGTAATATGCACAGGTTATCCCCCAGTATTTGGCGTTTTTTACATATCGCATTCCGATTTTTTCAATAACTCTGCGAGATGCAATGTTTTCTGGTTTTGAAAGGGCGATAATTCTGTCTAGCTGCAGGCTTTCAAAGCCATATGCGAGAGCTGCTTTGGCTGCTTCAGTAGCATACCCTCTTCTCCAATAGTTTCTTGCGAGAACAAAATCTACTTCCACCTCTGAAGTTTCGGCAATTAAATTGAGGCCACATCGACCAAGAAGAACCCTTTTTTCCTTGTCAATTATTGCCCATATTCCAAAACCATGTTTATCCCAGTGTTCCAAAATGTCATCTAAGGATCTCTTAGCCTCTTCGCGAGTGTAGCCGTCTCCCTTAGGGAACCATTTACCAACCTCGTGATCGCCCATGATTTTTGCATAGGCGTCCAAATCGTCTTTACGGAATTGCCTAAGATAGAGTCTATTGGCTTTGATTTCTTTGTCGCGATTACTTTTTATCATATAGAGGCCTCAAAGCCGCGACATCATTTGCCTAAGAACAGTTTTACAATAATTATTGCTTTTCGCTATTTCTCCCCTCTGTCATAGGGTACCCCGAGGGCGGAAGGGGCGCCCATCCTCTTTCTTGTAGTTTCCATGGTGCCTAAGATCAGAATAATAATAGTAAGGAAATAGGGAAGCATGTTTAAGATGTTGGATGCGACGTAGGGTTGAAGGCGATACGCCAACCCATAGATCGCGCCGAAGAGATATGACGCAAAAATTGCGCGACTTGGACTCCACATTGCAAATATTGTAAGAGCTATGGCCACCCAACCCAATCCCGCGGTAATGTTTTCCCTCCAACTGAACAGAATTCCTAGAGGAAGAAAGGCGCCTCCAATTCCCGCTAAGACTCCTCCCAGAAAGACACATAGGTAGCGAGTTTTATAGATGTTTACTCCAAGGGCATCGGCTGCAGCCGGATTTTCCCCCACGGCTCTGATGCTTATCCCAGTCCTAGTCTTGAAGAGGACAAACCAAAGCAGAAGGGCTAGTGCTAGTGAAAGATAAACCAATGCATTATTATTAAATAACGGACCTATAACTGGGATCGCGTTGAGCATTGGAATTGATATTGGTGTTAATCCTTCAGGGAGGGGGACGCCCACAAATCTCATGCCAAGCACCCCAGTGAGCCCTGCTCCAAAAATCGTCAGGGCAAGTCCAGAGACAATTTGGTTGGCTCGCATGCTTATGCTCAAAAAGGCATGAATAAGAGACATGAGCCCTCCTACTATCGCGCTTAGCACTACGGCTACCAAGAGATTACCAGTCCATAGGGTTGCGGCAAACCCCGCGAGAGCACCTCCGAGCATCATTCCCTCAATTCCGAGGTTTAGCACGCCAGAACGCTCCGCGTAGATCTCACCCATCGTTGCCAGAAGAAGTGGGGTACCCCAACGGATGGCGGAGTCCAGAGCATAGGTAGCTAGGTTCGGCCACATGGCGCAAAGAATTACGACGGCGACCACAATGAGGATGATTCCTAAGACCCACTTGCCTCTGAGCCTTTGGAGAGCCTTGAACGGAAAACTCTTAAATGAATCAATAAACAATTCTACCCGCTCCTCCGGACGAGTGATATCTTGTAATGTCTGAGGACAAGGCCCATTATCACGAAGAATAAGATCAGCCCATTGAAGATGTTAACCGTCTGAAATGGCAGACCGAGGGATGTCTGAAAAATATCTCCACCCACAAGCAGGCCTCCCATGAAGATGGAACTCGCGATTGCAGCCAATGGGTTTCGCATCGCGATCCAAGCCACGATTATTGCCGCAAAACCGTAACCCTGAGAGATTTGTACGGGCGGCCTGAGAAGATGGTTGACCCCTGCCACTTCCCCGACGCCAGCGACCCCAGCCAGCCCTCCACTTATAATCATGATGAATAGAACGGTTCTAGTGTAGCCCATGCCAGCATACTTCGCGGCATGCGGATTATCACCAATGACTCTAATCTCATAGCCTAATCTAGTCTTCTTCATCATAATGTAGAGCAATACGGCTACGACGAGCCCGAGAATAAGCGTCGGGTAATGAATCCGCGTACCATCTATGATTGGGAGCTGTGCAGATGCTGGGAAAACATCCGTATAAGGAAAACCGTGCTGCGTTGGCCCCCTCCACGGCCCCGTCACTAGAAACTTCCCCAGTTCTATTGCGATGTAGTTCATCATCAGGGTGGTAACGACCTCATTAGCTCCGAACTTTCCCCTAAATATCGCTGTGATAACTCCCCAAGCAGCACCGGCGAAGAACCCTGCCATTATCATTAGGGGAATGAGATAGAGGCCTTGGACGGGGAGGAACAGCGCGACTCCGGTGGCTGCAAACGCTCCAAGGAGAAGCTGCCCCTCGGCCCCAATGTTCCAGAAATTTGCCCGAAATGCCACAGTCAGACCCAAACCGCACAACAAGAGAGGAATCGCCTTAGTTAGCGTTTCGGACAGTCCATGCCAACTCCCGAAGGCTCCGATAAAGATTCCAGCATAAGCGTACAAAGGGTCAACTCCTTGTGTCAACAGGATAATAGCAGTAATGAGTAGAGTTGCCCCAAGCGAGAGTACGAGAACTGATGTGGTCATGAGCTTTGAGGGCGTTGGGTTCCTCTCTATCTTTAGCCTAATTCTCATAGACGATCCCCAGAAGCTCCTTGGCTTATCCTAACGCCTCCCATCATCAATCCTATCTCCTCTCTTTTCGCCCGTGCAGCATCTACCAACCCTATTATGTTTCCCTCGTACATGACCGCGATACGATCGCTGAGAGCCATTATCTCCTCCAAGTCCTCTGAGATAAGCAGGACGGCCGTTTTCCTCTCACTTTGCTTCAACAATAGCTGGCGAATGTATTCGGTCGCCCCAACATCGAGACCATAGGTGGGGTGTACAGCTACGAGCAAACGGGGCCCGGTAGAGGTCTCCCTAGCTAGAATTACCCTCTGAATGTTGCCTCCAGAAAGCAGCTTAGCTGGAGTGTTCGGACTTGGGGTAATTATATTATACTCTGAAATTCCTCTTTTCACATGTTCGTTTATTCGGGAAGTGTCCAGAAGTAACGCCTTGGAAAACGTTGGGCGCCAATAATTTGTCAAAACAAGGTTCTCGGCCACGCTCATGTCTGGCACAATCCCCATTCTAATGCGCTCTTCCGGAATGTGCGCAACACTCCTCTTCGCGATCTCCCTCACTGAATGGTTTGTCACATTTTCCCCTAAAATGCTTACTTCGCCCTTTATCGCCTTACGCAAGCCTGTAATGACTTCGACTAGCTCCCTCTGACCATTTCCGGCCACACCAGCTATGCCAAAGATCTCGCCTTCGCGGACGACGAAAGAGATGCCCTTAATACTCAATAAACCTTTATCGTTAATGGCATGGAGATTCTCGACTTTCAGTACAACCTCACCTTTCTTGATCAGTTTCCTCCTCAGACGAAATACTACCTCGCGGCCGACCATCGCTCTCGCCAGCTCTCGTTTATTTGTCTCAGAGGTTCTAATCGAAGTGATAACCCTGCCGTTTCTCAACACGGTAACGCGATCGCTCAGGGCCATTACCTCTTCGAGTTTGTGAGTAATGAATATGATCGCGCGCCCTTCCTTTACCATGGCTCGAAGGATGGGAAAAAAATCCTCTATCTCGCTAGGAGTCAGAACGGAGGTTGGCTCATCTAAGATGAGCACGTCGGCGCCCCGGTAAAGGGCCTTGATTATTTCGACGCGTTGCCGCTCGCCAGCTGAGAGTTGCCATATCCGTGCCTGTGGGTCGAACTTAAGACCGTATCTCTCCGAGAACTCATGGGCTTTTTCTTCAACCTCCCGCAGGGGGGAGAAGAATTTTGAGGAGGAAAGGCCTAAAACAACATTTTCTGCAACCGTTAGCGGGTCTACTAGCTTGAAGTGTTGATGTACCATGCCTATGCCGAGATCGATCGCATCCTTCGGTGATTTTATGCTCGCTTTCTTGCCGTGGACGTATATCTCGCCCTCGTCCGGCTGGTAAAGGCCGTAGAGGATGTTCATGAGAGTAGTCTTGCCCGCTCCGTTCTCGCCTAGGAGAGCATGGATCTCCCCCGCCTTCACATCGAAATCGACGCAGTCGTTAGCAAGCACTCCCGGAAAACGCTTGACGATCCCTCTCATCTCTACAGCGGTCTCTCCGATCCTAAGCATCTGCACGCCAAGCCTTCTCCGGTTTAGCACCTTTCTTGACAAGCATTTTTAAGCTTTCGGGATCCCGCTAACGCCCTTAACTCCCCACATCATAGCCCAAAGTTCATCGTGGCTCGCTCTGGTCCCAGCCAATATTTTAAGGCTGCCTTCAGTGTCGTAGATTGGTCCAGTGAATGGATCGAACAATACTGCTTTTTCACTCATCTGCTTTGTCCTGAGCATGATTAAGTCGTATACGCTCATTTGGGTGCCAGTTGTTTTTTCCGTTACCATTTTCTCCTTGACCGCCGAAGCCCATTTCGGGCTAATAGGAACACCGAAATCCGAGCCAGCCTCCACGTTCCCACTTGCCAGCAGGTCCCAGTAATCCACATTTGCTAAGTTGTTCGGTGTGTAAATCCCCTCGTGAATCTTCATTAGTATATCAACGTACATCGGTCCCCACTGCACGAGTTGACCGGTAAGAATCGCATCGGGGGCGAATTTTACCATTGGGCTGTAGTGACTGAACCCATAGATCGGGTATCCCATATCCATCGCGTCCGTGTGCTTCTCACAGGTCCTAGGGATATCAGGCGTATCTATTGTTTGGCTGACGACATCGCATCCCCCTGCTATCAAGCTCTCAGCCGCCTCTATCGCAGCCTCGGGTTCAAGCACCCACGAATAGGTCCACCGAGTGTCTAACGTTATCTCCGGATCTATCTCTTGAGCACCCAGCAGAAAGGCATTCAGATGCCTAATCAACTCTGGTATGGGGAAAGCTCCAACGTAACCGAACTTCTTGGTCTCGGTAAGCGCCCCGGCCGCAAGCCCATTCAAGTAGAAGACTTGGTAGAAGTCGGCGAAATATGTGCCAACATTAGCTCCTCGCTCAAATCCAGAGCAATGAAACAATATCTTGTCAGGATATTTCTTTCCGCCCTCTACCGTGGCAGGCCCGAATCCGAAACTGGTGGTGAAAACGACATCGCAGCCCTCTTCCAAGAATAGTCTATCTATGACGCGTGGACAATCCGCTTCTAGGACTGTTTCAACATAGACGGTTTCAAGCCAGGGTAACTTCTCCTCGGCATACAAACGTCCTTGGTCGTGTGCATACGTCCATCCGAAGTCTCCAATGGGACCCACGTATATCCAACCAGCTTTTAAGGGCGCGCCCTGCTTTAACTTCGCGATCTCAGCCTCCAACGTCTTGGTTTTTGCTTGTTCTGCAGTTAGATCCGTTCGAACCTTATCAAGTTCGGCTTTCGTGCTGTCATAGTCAGATTTTAACTTATCAAAATCTGCTTTCGAAACCATCTCCTTAGGCGCTGGAACCATGACGTAACCGACGGCTGCTCCAATCACTAAACCTATAATTAAGGTCGCGATCGCGTAACTCCATACTTTCTGCAAGATAGACTCATTCCTCCTTCCTTTTTTCCGGTTAGTGTTTATTTTCATTATCTATAAAAGGTTTTTTAACATGTTTACATGCCTCATGAAATACGATCAAGAAATATTCAGTAGGAAAGCGTAAGGACGCTCTAGTGAACGAGCAGGTTAACGAACTGGAATTTTTGCGTATCCACCAATCCCGTGTCTGTGATTCTCAGTTCTGGAAGTACGGGCAATGCAAGAAGCGACATAGTCATGAAGGGCGAAGCCATAGTGCAGCCCAGTGCAACCCAAGCTTTATACAGTTTTTCCACCTGCCCACTAACCTTCTCCACCGGCTCATCAGACATGAGACCTGCGATTGGCAATTCCACAATCCCGATTGTTTCACCATTTTTAACAGCGGTCATTCCGCCTCCAACTTCTGCTAACTTGTTCACGGCAACAGCCATGTCATAGTCGTTCATGCCTACCACGAGCAGATTGTGGCTGTCGTGAGCCACGCTCGAGGCTACAGCGCCCTCCTTTAACCCGAATCCACCGACGAAGCCAAGGCCGATGTTCCCTGTAAGCTTATGCCTTTCTACAACAGCCACCTTTGCTATGTCCTTCCCTAAGCTGAGCTGAACCTTTCCCTTCTCCACGGGCAATTCCTCCTGTAGATGTTTCGTGAAAGTCTTAGCTTCAACCACGCCTATCACATGAACCTTAACTTTTCCTTCCTCTATCGGAGCCTTAACTACGAAATCTTCTGCTGTCAATTGGCGCTTCAGACGGATTGACCGTTTGACAAAATCAGGATACTTCGGAGATGCGAGGTCAACCAGCATCCTTCCATGTTTGGCAACCACTACCCCATCCGCTATAACTGTGTCTATGCTGACTTTCGAAAGGCTGTCAAGAATAATTATATCGGCGCACTTACTTGGTGCGACGCTACCTATGTCTCGGCTCACCTTAAAATGCTCTGCTGCGTTCAGGGTTGCCATCTGTACGGCGGCAATTGGGTCAACACCCTCCTCGATGGCCCGCCTTACAACGTCGTCCACATGCCCCTGCATCATCAAAGTCTTCGGGTGCCGATCATCCGTGACTAGAATCGCATGACGTGTATCCAGTTTTTGCTCTGTCACACATTTGATTACCTCGGCAACATCACGCCATGCTGAACCCTCCCGCATCATCGTGTACAAGCCGAGCCTCAGCCTTTGAGCTCCATCAATTTTTCTAGTTGCCTCGTGGCATGAGGTTATGCCCGCCGCCACGTAGGCTGCTAGTTCTTTGTCTAAAAGCCCGTCAGAGTGGCCCTCAACCACCTTGTTCGCATGAAGGGTTATTCGAATTTCTTCATGTACCTTCTCGTCGCAGTGCAACACGCCTGGGTAGTTCATAACCTCCCCCAAACCGATAACTTCATCCCACTTAATTGCCTCCTCCACATCGGCGGGACTTATTTCCGCGCCCGAAGTTTCAAAGCTAGGGGCAGCGGGAACACATGAAGGAATGCAAACGAACACCTTAAGGGGTAGGCTCCTTGCCTCATCGAGCATAAGCTTGACACCCTTCAGGCCAAATATGTTGGCGATTTCGTGCGGGTCTATGAACACACCCGTGGTTCCGTGGGGCAGCACTGCCTTAGCGAATTGAGTCGCTGTCACCATACTGCTCTCCACATGAACGTGTCCATCCAAAAAACCAGGGACGATGTACTTGTCAGTCGCATCTATGACAGTTGTCTTGTTCCCTATCGTATGATCTGCCCTTCCTATCAGCGCGACACGATCCTTCTTGACTGCCACGTCCACGTTCTCTAGGAGCTCACCAGAGTTCACGTTTACCAAGTTGCCGCCGCTAACCAATAAATCGGCTTTCTCCATCCCCAAGGCAGTGCTAACCAGAAGTTTTGTAACGTCCTCTAGCTTAGTTCTCTTGACCAAATCGTGCATTTCTAAGCCTCTGGTTTTTCTTTGATCAATTTGCCTGTTGTAAGGTCGACGATTCTCTCGTACTCTGTTGTGTGCCCTACAACTCCTCCAAAAAGTCTTGCTTGATTCTCCTTCTTTGCCACGAGGAACACCTCTTAAATTATAGACAAAGATTAGCTTATTTAGTTAATCAACATCCCTCTAGGTAGTTGAAATCGTTGCGCACGTGTGATGTTAGATATGACTGAAGACGCTTCAGCTAAGAAAATGGCGAGTGAAAAGCGGAGAGTTGTGGTCAGCAAGAATGGCCCTTATCTTGTTTCTGGAGGGTTGCCTTTAGAGAAGGAGATCATAGTTAATGATGAGTCTGGTGACGCTTTGGAATGGTGTGTAGAAAAGGTGTATCCTCCTCGGGAGACGTACGCGCTCTGCCGTTGTGGTAAGTCAAGAAACAAGCCCTACTGCGATGGGACGCATATTGCAATAGGCTTTTATGGATCCGAAACGGCGAGCCGAAAGCCGTACGCTGAGCAGGCAGAAGTTGCTGATGGCCCAGGAATACGCTTGAGTGATGTGCCGAGTCTTTGTGCAGCTTCACGTTTTTGTCATCGCGCCGACGGAATTTGGCGTCTTCTTCCAAAATCTGATGACCCACAAGTCAAGAAGACAGTTATAGAAGAAGCGTGTAATTGTGCCTCAGGTCGCTTGGTTGCACTCGACAAAGAGAGTGGAAGACCAATAGAGCCTGTTTTATATCAGGCAATAAGCGCCGTGGAGGATCCGGAAGAAGGAGTCAGTGGACCGTTAAGAGTGAAGGGCGGAGTGAGGCTAGAATCGGCAGATGGAAAACCGTACGAGGCTAGAAACCGCATTACCCTATGCCGGTGTGGAAGATCGAAGAACAAACCTTTCTGTGATGCTACCCATGTCTCGATAAAATTCAAAGCCAAAGAAAAAGCGCTAGGGATCTCATCTAGTCAAGTAGAAAGATAAGCCACTACGAAAAGGCAGGGAAGGCGCGCTTTTTGAAATGTCCGATCTTGGGTTTATTTTGGCAAATTAAGGCAGAATTGAGGTTGGCGGGGTCGCTGGGATTTGAACCCAGCCCCAAGTGGAGATGTCTCCCGAAAATCCCCTTTTTTCTATTTGTGTTTCGCATGCTATGCTGAACGTTGTCCTGTCTTGGGTTTATGGTAGCCCGGGATACGTGACTTATCTCGTTTAAATTTCTCAAACTGAGACAACCATAGCTTTGGTTGACGCAAAATCTCGGCGAAAAAGGGAGATCGCTGCTATTTACTTGTACCTTGCCTCTTTCCTTTCTTGAACCTCATTCCAAACAAGAATCTGAGCACATTGAACTGCCGAACAGGCAATAATAGGACACTTACTATTGAGAATGAAGCAAGGATGATGATGACGTACTTTTCAATTGCGATCAAATTCAGACTGACAACGAAGAATGCGATTGCGACAATTATGGTCTGATGCATGATGTAGAATGGCAGAACGAGCTCATTTGCCAATCCCAGAAGTTTGTGTTTAAAGGAAAGGAATCTGCGCCCGAAACCAAGAATTGCCGTGACCCAACTCCACCCACCTAACGCCCAGACAAAGGAAACCATGATATAATAGGCTGGATCCGTGGAGGTGAAGGTTTCAGCTCCAAAAGTGACAAGCCAGAAGAGCATAAAGACGGTGGTTCCAACTCCCACCAAAAGGGCGAGCACCTTGTTCTTGTCGATGGATTCTCCGAATCGGAAATCGGTTGCAAGAAGGTAGGCAATAACGAAAAAAGCCAAATACGTCGGCAGTTTACCCCCGCCGTAACCTGAGGGAAACACGAAAAATGGCGGCACCGCAATAACATTAATGATAATTACGGGAATTGCCAGCAGAAATATGCCCCCCAGCCTATTAGATATCGTCGCCAATCTCGAAATCCTACTGCGATTCTCTTGTTTTGTCAGCCACTTGAAGAAGTGAATAGTCACGAGGGAGAATACGAAGAGCCAAAAAACGTACCAGAGATAGATACCCTGATTTGAATTTGCAAAATAGATAAGTGAGAAATTAAAGTCGAATGGAAAGAAGTTTGTAAAGTATGGTCCAAAATAAAAGCTCTGAAAGTTCCCAGTGAATGTTCCGTGGAATATGCTGTCAAAGTAAACGTGTATTGGCAGAATCAAGAGCAAGCCGGTAATGATGAAAGGGATCATTAGTCGTTTGAATCGGTCCCAGGCGAACTGCCTGGGGCTGCGTTTGGAGAGTGAAAAATAGGTGCCGATGCCGGAAACAACAAAGAGCAATGGCATAAGCGGACTCAAGACAAGGTTGAACAGGCTAATAATCAAGTCTGATTGTGAGTTCGTTATGTGCCAAGTAGAATCAATGACAAAGGGCATCCCACAATGATACAGGAAAACCAAGCCAATGGCAAGAACTCTGAGCCAATCAAGCCAAAACCATCTCTCAGAGGTGGAACCTTCTGTAGCCATAACCCTCAAGAACCCCCCCTCTCAAGTATGAGGTGTACCCAAACATTTTATGCTTTGCCTTCCCGTAGGCTTTCACCGCCAGTCCGTCCGAGAAAAATATTATTACTTCAAAGATTTACTCATATTTAAAAAGTAGGGCCTATTATGTCTGTTAAGAAGAAGAGAACTAAGATTGAAGAACCAGAAAAACCATGGTTCAAATTTTGGCCTGAAGGAGTTCCTAAACACATAGAATATTCAAGAGTTCCGCTTTCTGACTTCTTGAAAAATACGGCTAAAAGTCATCCTACCCATGCGGCAATAGTTTACTTTGACAAGGAAATGACTTACAAAGAGTTAGACGTAGCTTCCGACAGGTTTGCAACTGCGCTCAGTGATCTAGGCGTGAAAAAGGGAGGCATGGTGGCAATTTTTCTGCCGAACATCCCTCAGTTTGTGATATCGTATTATGGTGTGATAAAAATTGGGGCTGTTGAGACAGCCATAAGTCCGTTGTACAAGGAGCGCGAGGTTGAACACCAACTAGTCGATTCTGAAGCTGAGACAGTAGTTGTTTTGGATGCGCTCTACCCAGTCTTGGAGAAGGTTTTGGCGAAGACTAAGGCAAAAAGGGTGATTGTGACAAGTTTGAAGGAGTACATGCCATCGGTTAAGGCGTTCCTTGGTTCCTTACTGAAGAGAATTCCGCATCATAAAGTTGAGCATAAACCAAACGTCTATTTTTTCAAAGAGTTGTTGAGCAAGTATGAGGCTAACCCGCCGACGGTTGACATTGACCCCGTGGAAGATTTGGCGGCTCTTCAATATACTGGTGGAACTACTGGAATTTCAAAAGGAGCCATGCTGACGCATCTGAATCTTGTATCTAACGCTGTTAGCTGTGCTGCATGGCTAAGAGGCACAAAGGGTGAAGAGACTTTTCTGACAGTGTTACCTTTGTTTCATATCTACGGAATGACAACGGGTATGAATACTCCGATACATTTGGCAGGAAAAATGGTTATGCTCCCACGCTTTGATGCCTTAGGCACCTTTCAAGCCATCCAAAGACACAAGGTCACAGTTTTTTGTGGAGCCCCAACCATGTACGCGATGCTGTTATCGCATCCGGCTCTGGATAAGTATGACCTTTCATCTGTCCGTTTCTGCATATCAGGTTCAGCACCGCTTCCACCGGAGGTTCAGAAGAAATGGATGGAAGTAACAGGCGGCGTTCTTGTGGAAGGCTACGGATCGACAGAATCGTCTCCTGTTACTCACTGCAACCCGCTCGACAGGTCAATGAAAACGGTGAAAGTAGGTTCCATCGGTTTACCGTGGCCTAACACGGATGCGAAGATTATGGACATAGCAACTGGAGAGAAAGAACTTGGCATTGGCGAGGATGGAGAGCTTGTTGTTAAGGGTCCGCAGGTTATGAAGGGTTATTGGAAGATGACTGAAGAAACAACGGCCGTTCTCCGAGACGGGTGGCTTTACACGGGCGATATTGGAAAGATGGATGAGGATGGGTACTTTTACATTACTGATAGGAAGAAGGATCTCATCAAATACAAGGGTTACAGTGTTTATCCGAGAGAGATTGAGGACGTGATTTATGAGCATCCCGCCGTGAAACTGTGCGCAGTGGTTGGTAAGCCGGACCAGATAGCAATCGAGATTCCGAAAGCATTCGTCGTGTTAAAAGAAGGAATGATCGCAACTGAAGAGGAGATCAAGAAGTTCGCGAACAGCAAAGTGGCACCATACAAGGCAGTTAGAGAAGTTGAATTCAGAAGCGAGTTACCTATGACTCTAGTGGGCAAAGTACTAAGAAGAGTGCTCCAAGAGGAGGAAAGACAAAAAGCAACAAAAACTTGACGCAACAACCTCTTCTTTTCATCTTTTTAGAAACTGAGTGTTTCACACAATAGTACATCTAAACGGTTTGTGGCCACATCGCTGAACGCGAACAGCCAGAAGCTTGCCCCATCTAGCGCGCTACCTGTAAATAAGGAGGCAAGCATCCAATAACAAATGCGAGAAACCCGCCCTAGAGTGAATAGAAATGACCAAAAACATTGCGATATCAGGTTTTGTCAAGCCAGGATTTGAGGCTGTGCGTGAAGCTTTCATCGAGAACTTCGAGCGCCGCCACGAGCTTGGAGCCGCCTGTTGCGTCTACTATCGCGGTGAAAAAGTAGTCGACCTATGGGGTGGCATACGGAACAAGGCGACCGGTGAACCGTGGGAAGAATACACGATGGCTCTGGTCTTCTCCACGACCAAGGGCTTGGCTAGCTTGGCGATGGCGCTTGCCCATTCGCGGGGCTTGTTCGACTACGAAGAGCGTGTGAGCACCTACTGGCCGGAGTTCGCCCAACAGGGCAGGGACAGATCACGGTCCGGCAGCTGCTGGCGCACCAGGCCGGGCTGTTCGCCCTAGATAAGCGACCGGCCATGAGCCTCGTCGCGGATCCCGACCGGCTGGCGGTCGTACTCGCTCGGCAGAAGCCAGTTGGGAGCCAAGAACTCGCCAAGCCTAGCGCGCGCGCTAGACTTCAACTTTGAAGCTAAGACTGTAAATATAACGCCTGAAAAGGGAAGCGAACCACGCCAGCTCAAAATCAGCGATACGCTTTCCGCCATGCTTAACAGCCTTTCGAAAGATCAACCTGAAACATTCAGAGGCTCACTGAAACACTTTGTGAGGGGCTTTCGCAGACAAAGGGGCATGATCGTTCAGAAGTTAAAGAACGATCGCATTAGCAAGATAACCTTTCATACTTTCCGTCACTGGAAGGCAACCTTTGAATATGCAAAAACTAAAAACATCTTGCATGTCATGAAAGTCCTTGGTCACAGAAACATCCAAAGCACACTGCTTTACACGTAGCTAGTGAACTTTGAAAATGACGACTTCCAAGATGTCAAGCTTTTCAGAAAACGTAAGTGACAATAAGATGGGGCCTCTGGTATTTGTGGTGGGGTCGCTGGGATTTGAACCCAGGATCGCCAGCGCCCCAGGCTGGTATCCTTATCCAGAACCACCAGAAATTCACTAGGATACCCACTTCTGATGATTTGTCCAAACTAGACGACGACCCCACAGATCTGAATAGTGACTCTATAATGGTAAAATTGTTAATGTGCTATTAAAAAAGTTTAGGGAAATCTGATGATCTTTTTGATAGGCTGAAGTACTCAGCTAGAAACGCAAATTTAGACAATGCACACCTAGTGAACTTGTTCATAGTTAGAAAAGATTTTTCTGTCATACAAGGATGTTTTTGCGCGCAGTAATATAAAAGCAAATCGTCTTCGCCTTAATCATTTGATTTAAAAGACTAGGCTCTTTCTAAAAGGCATAACAGTCCGCGCGCGCTCGGCAGAAGTTCTGACAGATATTCCAAGCAACAAGTGTGGTCTTTGAGACTGTTCTAATTATTGGACAAAATGTACTAGGGCTTAGGATAAAATAAAATCGTGATATTAGTCTAGCTAGGTGAAGAATGATGCAAAGAGAGATTAGTAAAAAGATACAGGTTTACGCAATCATAGCTATTCTTGGAGCTTTAACCTTGGGAGCACTTTGCTACAACTTTGGCGTTGTTCCATTCGTTCCCACAATCAGCGCACTGCAAAGATTCTCTTCATACGATGAACTGAAAAGTTTCTTGATGACAAAAACACAAGGAAACAACGTTTTCCCATACCTTGGGCCTTTGGATGTTAACTTTTTTGGGGCTCAGAAATCTGGCACTCCAGTCCCAAGCCCTGCCGCTGAAGGCGGGGGGGGATATTCAACCACGAACATTCAAGTTGCAGGAGTCGACGAAGCAGACATCGTCAAGACAGATGGCGCCTATATCTACTTGGTTGCAAACAACACTGTCTTCATTCTGAAAGCCTATCCATCTGAGGAAGCTGAGTTGCTTTCAAAGATTCCTTTTGAAGATGCATACTTGGCAGGGGTCTTCATAAGCGAAGACAGCAACAAGCTGGCAGTTTTGGGTAGTTCATATGTAGCCTATAAAGAGCCCGTTGGAGCACCTGACAAACCATCTACCTTCATGTGGAGACCATCTCCGGAGGGCGTAAAGACATTCATAAACGTCTATGACGTCTCAGATAGGTTGAAACCCAAACTTACAAGAAACGTCATGGTAAGCGGCAGCTACTTCAGTTCCAGAATGATAGGCGAGTACGTCTATGCTGTAATGAGCCAGCCAGCCTACATAATAAACGAAACGGTCATACTTCCAAAATTCTACGAAGATGAAAAAACTGCGGATCTTGATGCCTCTCAAATCTACTATTCCAATGTCTCTGATAGTTACTTCACGTTTACAACGATCGTCGCCATGAATATCATGAAGGATGAGCAAGAGCCGACTAACATGACAATCATGATGGGCGGAGCAAGCACAATGTACGTCTCGCTGAGCAACATTTATGTGACTTTTCAAGAGCCGGAGGGAGAGACCTCAGTCTATCGAGTCCATATAGAGAAAAGCACTCTCAACTGCGACGCGCAAGGAAAGGTTCCCGGATTCGTTCTTAACCAGTTTTCGATGGATGAACATGAAGGCTACTTCAGAGTAGCGACCACAACCTGGACTAACGAAGTTCTGCAAAACAACATCTACGTATTAGACACGGACTTGAGCATTGCTGGCAGAATAGAAAAACTTGCGCCCGGAGAAAACCTGCATTCGGCGAGATTCATGGGTGACAAATGCTACTTGGTGACCTTCAAAAAAGTGGACCCGCTGTTTGTAATAGATCTAAGTCAGCCCACAAAACCGAAGGTTCTCGGCGCGTTGAAAATCCCTGGATACTCTGACTATTTGCACATGTACGACGAGACCCACTTAATCGGCGTTGGCAAAGAGACAGTAGAGGCAACCGAGGGAGATTTCGCGTGGTATCAAGGAGTTAAATTATCCCTCTTCGACGTCACCGATGTTAACGATCCAAAACAACTGGCAAAATACGTGATCGGCGACAGAGGAACAGACACTCCAATTCTGTGGGATCACAAGGCATTCCTCTTCGATAAATCAATGAATCTTCTCGTCATACCTGCCACGGTTGCCGAGATCACTGAGATACCTGGGAAAGAGATTCCACCCACACCTGCAACACCGCCTATCAATGCTACGACGGGTCCTGCTGCAGAGGCCAATGAGACATTAGTTGCCCCTCCTGCTGTCGATTACGGACAATTTGTGTGGCAAGGAGCCTTGGTGTTCAAAATAACTCTAACAGAAGGCTTCGTGCTAACTGGCAACGTTACTCATCTGGAACGCAGTGAAGACCTACAAGACAGTAATTTATGGATAAATAGGGCACTCTACATCGAAAATGTGCTCTACACAGTCTCTGGCAAAAAAGTAAAACTCAACGACCTTGAAACACTGGCTCCCATAAAGCAAATCGACCTTAGCTAACAATACACCCCTTTTTTTAAATCTACTATTTGTCAAGCTAGTTCAGGCTCCATGTAAACAGTCACTCTTATGCCTGCAAATTGCTCTTTTATTTTCGGCTCAATCTGCGATGCAATATTAGATACTTTGCTCATCGAAAATCTACTTTGTAAAGCTACAGTCCATGTTTGGCGGGTGCCCAGCAACCCTTCTGAGGTGGAGATAACCGGAAGAGCCTTATATTTATCTTCAATGCGATATTATTGAACATATAGGATGAGGAAAAAATGTTTAAAGGAGCAATTCCAATAAGGAACGCCATTCCCATAATCATTGTCGCTTGGGTTCTATCGTTGGCAACAACCTTGGCCCTCGTTTATGTTGGTCCAAACATCTTTCAGATCAAGACTACTCAAATTGCTGACGAAGCAATAGTCACAACAAAGTTGGCAGAAGGCTCAGTAACATCAGCCAAGATACTGGATGGGACAATAAGGGCAGTGGACCTAGCTGATGGCTCCATCGTAACAATCAAGGTAGCTGATAACTCAATCACCACGGAAAAAATAGCAGACGGCGCTGTCATGACTATTAAACTAGCAGATGGATCGATTACATCCGCAAAGATATTAGATGGAACAATCACAGCAGAAGATTTAGCTACTGGTGCAGTAACCGCCTTGAAAATAGCTGATGGCTCAATTACGAGTGGAAAGATAGCGGATAACGCAATAATAACAACCAAAATAGCTAATAACGCTGTAACATCTGCAAAGATTCTGGACGGAAATATAACAGCGCTAGACTTGTCTGACGACTCTATTATCACAGTAAAAATCGCAGATGGAGCGGTTACGACAGACAAAATTGCAGATGATGCAATTGTAACGGTTAAATTAGCTAACGGCGCAGTAACCTCTGCTAAGATATTAGATGGGACAATCATAGCAGCAGACTTAGCTACAGATGCTGTCACCACTGTTAAAATTGTTGATGGTGCCGTCACAACAGCTAAAATAGCCGACTACGCTGTGACAGATCGAAAACTTGCGCCTTATGCAATCCCGTTCGCCTCAACATCTAGCACCGCTAGCGCTTCAACAACTTCGTTGGATTGGGTTGACATGGCCGGTATGTCCCTAAGCTTGAAAATAAACAGAACAAGTCGCTTGCTAATAGTATTCAGTGCCGAAGCTAAGAATGATAACGCAAGTCAAGCAATACTTGTACAAGCCAGGGTGGGTGATGCGGTAGCCTCTCCCGGCCTGGTTCATTTAATGCCTGCTTTAGACTATAACTCATATTCCTACTGTTTCTTCAGATCAGCAAATGCTGGAACATACACTATTAAAATACAATGGTGCGTCACAGGAAGCACAGGAAGGGCAGGATATAGAACTTTAACAGTCATAGCCTTACCAACATAAGTAGAGCGCATTAGACCGTGAATACGTTGTCCATGTCTATAAGAACAGAATCGGCGATCCGTAACATAGCGAATACTTTAGCATTGGCCCTCGACTGCCACAATATGGGAGAGAGCGCGCACTCCGGCAACCTATGCAAGCTAGGTCTGCGTAAATGTATGGCGTGGTTTCAGTCCCATGGGCATGAACTTGCCGTAACCTGGTTTACCGACAACGGATTCGCCGTCGTAAACAACTTGGCCTCTTACAATTGTGGTTACAGGCCATCCCTTGAAAATGGAGCCCTCGTAGGGCGTCCAGTTAACCTTATAGTGCAGCCTTTCGGCTGAAACCTTTTTTTCAAGGTTCAAGTCAACGACCACGAGATCAGCATCAAAGCCTAGCGCTATGTCCCCTTTCTTGCCATAAAGCCCAAAAATTCTAGTTGGATTCTCGCATAAAACTCGGCAAATATCGGGAAGCGTCAACCTCCGCTTGTTGATCCCTTCGCTCAGGAGGAGAGGAAGCATGGTCTCTACAGATGGAATGCCCCCCCAAGCCTCCCAAATGTTAGACCACCCTACCTCCTTTTCTTCGCGTGTACCTGGAGCATGCTCCGAAGTTATAATGTCAACCACGCCTTTCTTTAGGCCTGACCACAAGGCTGCCACATCTTCGTCACTCCTTAAAGGAGGATTAACTTTCAAGTAGGGCCCTAGGCGCTGAACATCTTGTTTTGTGAAAAATAAATAATGGGGGCAGGTCTCGGCCGTCACTCTTACGCCTTCATTCTTAGCACTCCAAACTGACCTCAAAGCCTGCCGTGTGGACATATGTGATATATGGATATCTTCATCCACAAGCTTGGCGAACGAGATAACTCGAGTAACGGCCTCCTGTTCGGCCAGATTCGGCCTGGCCTCGTGATGCGCCAAGGGGTCCATGCGTCCCTGGCTCTCCATAATCCTGTGCATGCGGGATATTATTTCATCGTTTTCGGCGTGAAAGTTTACGATGGAGTCGTGTTCCCTAGCCATTTCCAGTATATGGAGTATAGTTTCGTCGGATACACCATAAGGGGCGCACGTGAATACCTTGAATGATCTAACACCATCTGCAACAATTTCTGGGATGTTCTCTATGTTTTTCTCATTCATCATCCCGGCGTGGAGGCTGAAGTCAACATGGGATAACTTTTCACCTGCTCTGACCTTTTCGAGAACCCTCTCCTTGTTGTCCACAGGACTTGTTAGAGGCATGTCAATGAAGGTTGTAACCCCGCCTGCCGAGGCGGCTTTAGAGCCTGTTTCAAAGTCCTCCTTGTATGCGAATTTTCTGTCATGAATGTGGGCGTGAGCGTCGATGACGCCAGGCATTACAATTTTCTCTTCAACGTGCAAGATTTCGTCGGCCTTCGGGGCCATAGGCTCCTTACACACTGACACAATTACGCCGTTTTCAATGGCAATGCAAGCCTTTAGGAGCCCGCGGGATGTGGCTATCATCCCTCCTTTCACAAGCAAATCCACCTTATTTTTCATGATGCGTTCTCCACAACACCATAACCACGCTCAACGAATCATTCCTAGCTCCTTCTTCAAGCCAAGCCTCTTCAAAGTACTCCTTTCTATAACCTCCCGTCTCCTTGTCCCACCCTCTGAGCTCATAATGCTCGTCTAGCATTACATTCAGGTTTATGAGCGCGCGCTAAACATGGTCCCTGTGGCTCCATAGCGGTATATAGCCTCAGCAGGACATGCCTCTTGGCATAATGGCGCGTCGCATTGTTGGCAAACCATGGGAATTGATATGCCCTTTTCATCGTCCATGAGTACTCTTATCCTTGAGCGCTTAGGATTAAAACTTTTGTTGTGATAAAAGGAGCAAACGAGTTCGCAAACCCGACAATTGGTGCACTTCTCTGGACCTATAATAAGAATCTCCTTCACACTCAAGGAAGGTTTCCCAACCTTTCGTTTAAATACGACCACTTGATTTAGAACATATTAACATTGCAAAATAAAAACCTAATGACGGATGTATTATGGCAAACATGCTCATCAAAAATGGCCTCGTTTTAACAATGGACCAAAAAAGACGTGTCCTCAAAGACGGGGCTGTGTCCATTGAAGGCGACCACATAGTCGCCGTCGGGAAAACAAGTGATATTTCAAGGCGCGTCGATGTCGAGAAGGTCATCGATGCTTCGGGGAAAATTGTTATGCCAGGCCTTATATGTTCGCACACTCACTTATACGGCATACTACTGAGAGGGGCGCCCCTCTTCGCCAAAATGAAGCCGCCGGCAGACTTTACGCAGATTCTTCAGAGGGTTTGGTGGCCCGTTGATGAGGCAATGAATTATCAAGATGCTTATGCGAGCGCCCTTGTTGGCTGCCTAGAGTTCTTGAAAACAGGCACAACCTTCTTCGTCGACACCTACTCAGGGCCCAATTCCATCGAAAAAGTGCTAGATCATATTGCTAAGGCTGTCAAGGAAGTCGGCATTAAGGGTATAATAGCCTATGAGGCCACCGAACGCCACAGTAGGGAAGAAGGCAGAAGGGGAGTTAAAGAGAACGTAAGGTTCATCAAAAAGACTGGGGGCAAGGGCAAGGTTCGGGGAATGTTCAGTATCCACGCAAGTTTCACCGTTTCCGACGACCTGATTAAGTGGGTCAGGGAGCTAGCCAATACACACAAGGTTCCAATAACAATGCATGTGTCAGAGGGCCTCTCTGATGTTTACCACAACATGGAAAGATACGGTAAACAAACCATTGAAAGACTTTATGGCGTAGGCCTCCTTGGACCAGATGTGGTCTTGGCCCATTGCGTAAACATAAACCATAACGAGTTAGAAATTTTGGTCAAAACGGGAGCCAAGGTCGTCCATAACCCCATGTCAAACATGCTAAATGCTGTTGGTGTTGCACCCGTGCCCAAAATGTTAGAGATGATGATACCTATTGGACTAGGAAACGACGGCTACATATTCGACGGCTTCGAAAACCTGAGAGCAGCTTATCTGCTTCACAAGGTTTGTGAAAGGGACCCAAGGGTCATAACTCCGTTGCAGACAATTGAAATGGCCACAATCAGAGGGGCGGAACTTTACGGACTTGAAAAAGAAATCGGCTCAATAGAGGTTGGAAAAAAGGCAGATATGATCATAATAAAACCTGACATCTTGCCGACGCCTTTAACCTCTCAAAGTGTTTATGGCCACCTCGTCAACACGGTTGACGGAGACGACGTAGAGACAACTGTCGTCGATGGAAAGCTGCTCATGGAGAATAGAAAGGTATTAACCGTGAACGAAGAAGAGGCGGAGAAGATCGCTCAGAAGACAGCTGCACAATTATGGAGGAGGCTCGAAGAGGTTAGGCCACAAATGGACATTTTAGGAATTTTGTAAAGCGTAGCTCTTATCTCTACCTTTTACCTCTTTTATGCCAGTTGCTGATGAAACATTTCTTTGAGGTTTTCAATAGAACTCGCGCGCGCGAAGGACGTGCAATCATTGAGGATGGTAGCGAAGACAGCGTTATAAAAGAGTTTCAACCTAAAATCATAAATCTAAAGAGTGTCAAGTCAAAGTTGCGGTGGCCTTGGTGAAATGTCTCGTATAAAGCTTTTCGGAAGGGACCTAATATCCACCCAAGATTGGACAAGAGAGGAGATTGAAGAATCCCTTAGACTGGCTACGGAATTCAAGAAGAAATATCGCTCAGGAGAGCAGTTACCAAGCCTCTTGGAAAAAAAGAACTTCTTCATTGTTTTCTACGCCCCTTCTACGAGAACCCGAGCAGCATTTGAGGCTGGCATGACCCTTCTTGGGGGACACGCAGCCTACATTGACGTGAGTACAACTAGGATTGGGGCGGGTGAAGCCGTTAAAGATGTTGCAAAAATGTATGAGAAATACGGGCATGGGATTGGCATACGCATACTGGATGCCACAATAGACTACAAGTACGGGCTTGGCAACAGCGTCGTCAGGGAATACGCCAAACATAGCGAGGTTCCAGTGATTAACATGGCGTGCTGCACCTATCATCCTACGCAGGGATTAGCCGACTTAATGACTGTTCAGGAGAAGTTAGGAAAAGTCCTAGGAAAAAAATACGTGATCATGTGGGGTTATTCAAAAACATTTAGAGGAAGGTGCAGCATCCAAGAAGAAGCCTTAATTATGACGCGGTTCGGAATGGATGTAGTTCTGGCCCATCCGCCTGGTTTTGAGATTGACCCAAAAATAGTAGAAGCTGCGAAAAAGAACGCCGCTGAAAGCGGTGGAAGCTTTGAAGTGAGCTATGACTATATGACAGCCTTGGAGGGAGCCCACGTCGTGTTTCCAAGAAACTGGGCCAGCACGGCGTTGCTCAAAGTAGGCGCATCCGAGTTCGGCGTAGAAAAAGAAGCTGCAATACACGATACATTTAGAGACTGGTCGCTTACGCGGAGACTAGTCGATCTTATGGACAAGCGTGCAATCGTGACCCATGTGTTACCCGTTCTTCGAGGCGAGGAGGCAACGGACGAGGTTATGGATAGCCCCAAATCTGTGATTTACGATCAAGCGGAAAATGGCTTGTACACTAAGATGGCCACGTTGGCCCTGACCATGGGCAGAATGTCGACCACTTAATGTAAAATTTGTGTACCAGTCTTTCCTTGCAACGCTCGTTCGATGTTCTCTGGATTTGTGATGAGGGCTTTTTTTCCTCCATTTTCGAGGAAATCTATTATTGCTTGGATTTTAGGGCCCATGCTGCCCGGGGGAAAGTGTCCTTCTTCATAGTATTTTTTTGCTTCGTGTAGGGTCATTCTATCTAGCCACTTTTGGTTGGATTTACCAAAGTTGAGGGCTACCTTTTCTACAGCTGTGGAGATTAAGAATAGGTCTGCCTTTATGCCTATGGCAAGTAGAGCCGAGGCGTAGTCCTTATCGATGACCGCCTCTATACCCTTTAATTTTCCGTTTTCCTCGATAACTGGGATGCCCCCGCCGCCCACAGCAATAACTGCAAACCCTTGGTCAATGAGGGCTTTAATAGCGTCTTGTTCGATAATGCGTAGAGGTATGGGCGATGGCACCACCCGCCGCCAGCCACGTCCGACATCCTCCATTATGTTCCAGCCCCGTTCATCGCGATACCGTTCAGCCTTCTCCTTATCATAAAAGGGTCCTATGGGTTTAGTGGGGTTCTGAAAGGCTGAATCATTCTGGTCGACAAGCACTTGGGTTGCTACGGTGACCGCCTGCTTTTTTATGCCCCGCCGCTTGAACTCGTTGTATAGACACTGCTGAATCATGTAGCCGATGGCCCCTTGGGTGTCAGCTCCGCAGGAATCAAGCGGCACAGTATGCAGTACATGGCTTGCCAATTCTGAACGTAGAAGGATGAAGCCCACTTGAGGGCCGTTGCCATGGGTTATGACCACGTTCCAGTCCTGTTCTATCATACTGGCAATATGAGCGCAGGTCTCTCGCGTGGCCTCAAATTGGTCCGGCACAGTCTGATGATTTTTATCTTTAATCAGCGAATTGCCACCGATGGCGACGACAGCCAATTTTGTCATTTTCTTTTCGTCATAAGACAAAAATGGCGTACGCCAAAAAAACCTTTCCATTGTGGCACTGTCGAAATAGCAGTTGGAGGAGAGCATAGCGCGCGTTCTGCATGTTTTCATAACCATCCGCACGGATTTCCTCTCCCCCTTCAACATGGACAAGCCCTCCTTCAACTATGGCGCAATATTTATCTCTCGTTCCATTGTCCCTAACGTATTGTATAACAGTCTTCTACTAAAACAATGAAATGGACAGCAAAGCGCACGCTTTTGGGCAGTTCAGATTTCCCGTAATGCGACATCAACAAATTTTTCCCTCAGGTCAAATTTTTCAAAAAGTAGTTCTCGTATGTAAAGTCTTGCTTTTTTGCTGTTCAGGACTTCGTAATTCTGGATACTTATCAAAGATCTTACTGTGTGCCCCTCTTTTTCCAAACGCTCTCGACCCTCTTCATAAGATTTATCGATAACCGCTAGTATCTCAACAACCTTTCCTCCAGCCTTAGAAATCAGGTTTACTCCTCCTAGCATGGCATTCCCTGTTCTTAAGAAATCATCGAATAGAAGCACTTTATCTTGAGGCTCTATACCCCCGTACGGTATGATGAAATGTTCTCCAAAACCCTTTGTTGCTGAAATAATCAGTAAGTCACTCTTGATGTAGCTGTCCCATGTTTTTGGAACGTGAGAGCCTCTTCTGATGGGAATAAAGTGTGCATTGAGGGAGGAAGCAACTATAGGTGCGATGTAGAACCCAGAGGTTTCGGGAGCTGCAACTTTATTGATTTTTCCAATATATAGAGGTTTCAAAATTATATCACTGATGTCTGTGAACAATGAAATGTCAACTATTTTATTGACGAAATCAACGCTTAACAGACCGTCTTTCGTTATGCTTACTTCTTTTGGATTACAAAAGTGACCGAGAAATCTGGATTTGATATTTCTAAGTGCTTTTTCATCATTACTTAGAACCATGAGTATCCACAACTCAGCCTTGATTAAGATGGTTATTTAAAAGTTTTCCAAAATGAGATTCCATTGTTATTGCGTTTAGGAAACTTTTTTCAAGCCTAATTTGACTAGATCTTCTATGACATCAAACCCATGACAACACTGGAAGTAATGGAATTCCATTCAGCCTCCTCCAACTACTATGCCAACCCAAACATCGTCTCCATCTCTTAGGTTCTTTTCTAGTCGCTCGAGTTTGTTATTTACGAATATCCAAAGATGATTCATCTCATCATCTTTGAATCCTAACTCTGCCAGCATCGTCTTGACCGTCGCATCATCAGCTAGCTCCAGATCAAAAATAGGCTTATCCCGCGTACGCCTGAGGACGGGCATCAATTTAACTTTTAAATGGATTGTTACGGCTATCGCCTCATCTGCTTAACACAAAAATAAAGGTTCCATTAGAAAAGTTTAACTCATTCATAATTCAGTAACGAAAATCAATTATCACAAACCCATTAAGGAGAATCAGTAATGAGGATAGCAGCAGTTCCATCAATCAATGTTCTCAACCGCATTTTATCGCTAATTCTTGCACAATCTATAAAAAGATTAAGCCAAATTTCTTAACAACAATGGAAGAATGTGATGGAATGAGCGCGAACTCGAGGGTGTTAATTAACAACTTTGAGTACCTCGAGCCCGAAACGGTTGCTGAGGCGATAACTATACTCACAAAGTACGGAGAGGAAGCTAAGGTGATTGCAGGTGGGACGGATGTGCTCGTTGACATGAAAAAAGGGAGAATTAGTCCGAAGTACTTAATTGGTCTCAACAAAATCCCCAACTTGGCTTACCTCGTAGAGGATGCGAGTGGACTTCATATAGGCGCCAGAACAACCTTTAGAGAAATCGAGGAGTCCGGATTGATCAAGGAAAAATACCCCCTTCTGTTGGAAGCTGCATCGGCCATGGGCACAGTTCAAATCAGGAATATGGCCACTATAGGTGGTAACATATGCAATGCGCTTCCCTCCGCCGATTTCCCGCCAGCCCTTGTTGCCTTAGACGCTACGATAAGAATAGCTTGTCAGAGTGGTGAAAGGGCAATGAACTTAGAAGAGTTCCCAGTGGGCATCAGAAAAACGAAATTGGAGTGCTGCGAGCTATTGAAAGAGGTTCAAGTAAAAACACTTCCTACCCACTCTGGAACAGCCTTCCTAAAGCTCGGAAAGACCTCTGAAGATTTGGCCACAGTGAACACGGCCGTACGCCTTACTTTGGGAAACGATAGGAAATGCAAAGCAGCAAGAATAGTAGTTGGTGGGGGTGTAGGACCTACCTTATTTAGGTCAAGAGAATCAGAAGCCTTGTTGGAAGGTAATATTCCAGACGAGAGCCTTTTGAGGGAGGCGGCTCAAGCGGCGTGCAAGAAGATGAGTTGCAGACCAACTTCAATACGGGGTTCTCCCTACTATAAGACGGAAGTCACAAAAGTGTTGGTCATGCGTGCATTAACTAAAGCCCTTGAAAGAGCAAGGGTAGGTTGAAAAGATGAAAAAGGAAATAGAGTTCACAATTAACGGGGAGAAGAGAAAACTTGCTGTGAATACAAAGGATTTACTCCTAGATGTTATACGCAAGGATTTAGGGTTAACTGGAACGAAGTACGCGTGCGGCACTGGTGAGTGCGGAGCTTGTACTATACTAATGGAGGAGAAACCCGTCCTCTCGTGTTTGATGCTTGCAGTTATGGCTGACAAGAAAAACATCACTACAATAGAAGGGATTGGCACAGATAAGAATCCACACCCGTTGCAGGAAGCATTCGTTCAGGCAGGAGCTGTTCAATGCGGCTATTGTACACCTGGGATGGTCTTGTCGGCCAAGGCTCTGCTGGACAAGAACCCGAACCCGACAGAAGTCGATATCAAAAGAGCGATAGGAGGACACCTCTGCCGCTGTACGGGGTATGTGAAGATAATTGAAGCAATTCAGCTTGCTGCAAAACGCATGAGGAGGTAGGATGAAATGCGAGAATTTAGTATTGTTGGGAAAAGTGTCGCAAAGGTGGATGCTCTCCCTCTTGTTTTAGGGAAACCCCTCTTCACGGATGACATCGAGCTTAAAGGGATGCTCCATGCAAGAATTCTATGGAGCTCCTATGCCCATGCCAAGATCAGAAACATCGACACGAGTGCGGCTGAGGCCCTTACTGGTGTCCGCGCTGTACTTTGTTACAAGAATGTGCCACGCGTGATCCATACTGAGGCGGGGCAGAGCTGGCCTGAGGCTTCTCCTTATGATACTGTCTTGTTTGACAACAAAGTTCGCTATGTGGGGGATAGAGTGGCGGTCGTGGCGGCCGAGAGTGAGGAAATCGCTACTAGGGCACTAGGATTAATCAAGGTTGACTACGAGCCTCTACCTGCGATTCTAGACCCTGAAATGGCCATGGATGAGGACGCTCCGGTTATACATGATGAGCCAGATTGCAGATATTTGATACCAGTGTTTTATGACCCTAAGCATAACCACTTAGCCCATATTGACTTGGATGTTGGAGATTTTGAGCGAGGGATAAAGGAGGCTGATTTCGTCACTGAGCATAAGTTCAAAACCCACTATGAGCAGCACTGCGCCTTGGAGCCTCATACTTGTATCTGCTACTTTGATCCCACTGGACGGCTTGTTATTCGCACCAGTACTCAAGTCCCATTTCATGTCCGCAGAATAGTCGCCCAGTGCCTGCAGATTCCAGAGAGGATGATAAGTGTAATCAAGCCGCGCGTTGGTGGTGGATTTGGGTCAAAGCAGGAGGTAGTCATCGAGCACGTGTGTGCAGCATTAACTATGCGAACAACGCGCCCAGTCAGATTAGCGTATACGAGAGAGGAGGTCTTCGTTTCGTCAAGGACACGACATCCGATGGTAATGTGGGCTAAGGCAGGCGTTAAAAAGGACGGAGCACTCTCTGCAATTTACCTACGAGTTCTGAGTAATGCTGGACCTTACGGCTCTCACGGGATGACCGTGCTGAGCAATACATGTGCTAAGGCCCTGCCGCTTTATCGCTGTGACAACATCAAGTGGATAGGAGATACCGTATATACCAACCTTCTAAGGGGCGGGGCTTATCGAGGCTACGGAGTAACCCAAGCATCTTTTCCAATGGGAGTCATGATGGACGAGATGGCAAACGCAATCGGAATGGATCCAGTGGACTTCTGGAAGATGAACACAATCAGAAAAGGGGATACCTCTCCTATTTTCACAGCTTTGAGCGAAACGGGAAGAGGCGTTGAGATGATAGTTGAGAGTTGTTCATTACCCGAGTGTATCGAAAAAGGTGCGGAGATTTTTGGTTGGAAGGAGAAGCGCAAGCGGTACAAGTATCAGCCCGACGGACCTATCAAACTCGGCGTTGGCATGTCCTGCATTGTGCAAGGTGGCACAGTTCCCTTGGTTGACATGGCAGCAGCATCTGCAAAGATGAACGAAGATGGCTCATTCAACCTTTTAGTTGGGGCTGCCGACATTGGGACTGGAGCTGATACAGTGTTGGCTCAAATCTTCGCCGAGACCCTTAGCATACCCATCGACGATGTAATCTTGCATTCTACAGATACGGACATCACTCCATACGACAAAGGGGCCTACGCGTCAAGCACCACTTACCTCTCAGGAATGGCTGTTCTCAAAACTGCTGAAAAAATTAAAGAGCAGATTTTGAGAGTAGCGGCGGACATGATTGGAGAACCCGAGGGAGATTTGGTTGTCAAAAACAAGGCCGTTGTCTCCAGCAAGAGCGGCAAAGTGTTGCAGTTCAGTCAGATAATAAGGAGTGCACTATATAACAGGAATCAGTTCCAGATAGCTGCTACGGCATCCAGTCTCAGCAAGGTGCCTCCACAAACTTTTGCGGCCCACTTTGCAGAGGTTGCAGTAGACACTGAGACAGGGCAGGTGAAGGTGATCTCTTACGTGGCAGCTGTCGACTGCGGGACGGCAATCAACCCTAAGCTTGCTGAGGGGCAAGCAGAAGGAGCGATAGTGAACGGCATAAGCTACGCTCTTACCGAGGAGTTCTTTTTTGACAATGTTGGTAGAACACTCAATCCGTCATTTGAGTCTTACAAAATATTCTCTGCTTTGGACATCCCCAAGATTAGAGTTATTCTAGTCCCAAGCTTTGAGCCAACCGGCCCCTATGGTGCAAAAACATTAGGTGAAGTAAATATTAATGGACCTCTACCGACTATTTCCAACGCTATCAGCCAAGCCGTTGGCGTAAGGCTTTGTGAAACGCCATTCACCCCAGAAAGAGTCCTGAAGGCTCTCAAAGGAAAATGATTAGTTCGCATCTTCAGTCCTCCTCGATCACTTGAAACATGGTCTTCCCCCTTTAAATAAGGAAGGGCTACAGACCACACAGTTGAGGCATTGGTAGGCTTGATGGTTATGCAGTTTGTTCTCATGTTGACGGGGCGCAGTTATTCCCGAAGGTTATGGCATGAACTGGACACAGGCTGACGCATAACCCGCATCCATAGCATTTTTTCCCATCAACAGAAACAATAGTTTTTTTGATGCCCTTATTCAAGGCAAGCGCATTATATACGCACGTCCTGATGCACACCCCACATCCGGTGCATTTTTTCTCATCAACCTTCGGCGACACGCTGTGAGTTCGAAGAACTTCTTTTGGAAGATGCTTGAGAGCTATTCCCCGTATATCACCTATGCAGCTATATCCATTCTTCTTCATGAACTCTTCAATTTCTTTAACGACCCTGCTGTATATGCTTGGCCCTTCTAAGATAGCCCCTGTGCATATTTGAACTGCTGTTGCGCCAGCCATAAAATGTTCAACGGCATCTTCACCGCTCATTACCCCGCCGACCCCTATCACGGGGATTCTGACGGTTCGGGCAACCTCTGCGACGCATCTTATTGCTAGCGGCTTCAAGGCTGGTCCTGAAATCCAACCGTATCCGTTTTCTCCACCCAGATAGGGTTTTCCTGTGGTTATGTCAATATGGAGGCAGGGACCAAAAGAGTTTATGGCTACGATCCCATCGACTCCTGCTTTTTCCGCTGCCTTAGCAAACATAGCGATCTTGGCACCTTGGGGGCTAAGCTTCGCAAATACAGGTATGTCTACCTCTTCTTTCAAGACTTTTGCTACTTCAACTATCGGCCTTTTCCCCAGATAATGCGTTGAGAATTCAATTGCATGGACACCACAATTTTCTATCAGATCAGCAATTTTCTTAATCTGCTCAGGAAGGTATCCAACGCTAGCTATAAGGGGCAATCCTGTCTCAAGCGCGATTTTAAGTTCCTTTTCTACCCATTGACGATAAGGAATATCGGACCAAGTTTCAACGTTTAAGAGCCCCTTAGGGTGAGCTATTCTTCTATCGAGAATCGCTAAGCATGGTCTAGGAACCTTTGCCGGAGTGTCGCTAATGGTTTTCGTAACCAACCCGCCTGCCCCATGTGCTGCTACCACTTTCAAGGCATTTCCATCTCTCCCTGCTGGCCCTGCAGCGTTCATAACAGGATTCTTAAAACAGATCCCAGAAATCTCAATTGAAAGATCAATCATTTTTTATCACCAGTGCGCGCGACGACTGCTACCTTTTTTATTCAGTTATGTCCTTCTGTGGACTAACCACAAGTTATAATAAAGTTGCGTCTTCCTTTAAAAATGAGAGCATTAAGCGTACCTGCTAATTTAAACTTCGTCGAAATTAAAGCGATCGTAGAAGTTAGAACTCTTTCCACCTTGGTCTAATCGTGATTCCAGCTCTTTCATCTACTTTCTCGCTTAGTTCAAGAGCTTTCTCAATGACGGGGACTTCGTCAATAGTTTTAATCACCCGCTTCTCCATAACGATCTTCCCGTCAATAATAACCGTATCGACATCGGATCCTACAGCTGAATAAACCAGGTTCGAAGGAAGATTTCTGTAGGGAACCATATGAGGCTTCTTCGCGTCAATCAAAATAATGTCAGCCCTCTTCCCCACCTCTAAGGACCCTATCTTGTCGTCCCAAGACAAAGCCTTCGCGCCGTTAATAGTGGCGATCTCAATTGCCTGCTCGGCTGTCACGGCTGTGGGCGATTGGAGTCTAGCCTTGTGTATCAGAGCTGCTATTTTCATTTCCCTGATCATGTCATAGCAGTCGTTGCTAACACCACCATCGCAGCCCAAAGCGACATTCACACCTGCTTCCAACATTTCTGGAACCCTAGCGAAGCCCGATGCCAGTTTCATATTGGAGGAGGGACAGTGACAAATGTTGGTTTTTGTTTGGGCTAGAAGTTTGATGTCTTTGTCCGTTAACCAGACCGCATGGATTAACATGATGTTCGGACCCGTCAATCCAACTTCGTTCATGAATTCCATAGGGGTTTTGTCGAACCTTTCCTTCAGGTATGCAACGTCTTCTCTTACTTCCGCTAGGTGTATGTTGACACCTGTCCCGTATTTCCTTGAAAGCTCGCTGACTTCCCTGAACAAATCAGGACTGCAGGCACCTGGGGGACGAGGGCCAAACCAAACTCTTATGCGATCGTTCCCTGCTTTGTGCCACTTTTCTATCATGACCATTGCCTCTCTTGTGGATTCTTCTCTGCTTTCCCTCATCCCCTCTGCGATGGCTTGCTCCTCTGCCGCGTATCCTGCTGCCTCCATTATTGTCTTGGCCAAGGCTGCTCTCATTCCCATCTCGCTGACGACCTTGGCTATTTCGTCGAAACCGTACCGGGTTTGGATCAGGGTCTCAGCAAAACATGTGGTTCCGCTCTTGATCATTTCTAGGCAGCACAGTTGGGCGCTGGTTCTTCCAATTTCTTCGTCGTATACGCCTTGAAGAGGCCATATTCTCTCGTTTAACCATGAGATCAGCCTTCTATTGTCCTCCACGCCACGAATCAAGGCTTGGGCTAGGTGCACATGACAGTCTATAAAGCCTGGCATCACAATCTTGTGGGTGGCGTCAATCTCTATTTCTCCGTTGTATTTCCTCTTGACATCAACGGTTTTCCCAACGTTGACGATCTCGCCGTTTTCTATTGCCACAGCGCCGTCCCTGATTATCATTCTGTTCTTGTCTAGAGTAACCAAATAGCCGTTCTTTATGAGAATGCTAGTCAACTTGAAAACCTAGGATAAGTCAATTTGCTTCCTTTATAAAAAAACTTCGGATTAAGGTCTCTGTTCTATTTTGATAGAGGTTAATCTACAAGCATATCTTCTACGGATGCTCCTACTTCGCGAGCGCGAATCTCTGCCCATAGTTAGCGCGCGCATCAGCACTCGCTAAGTAGCGCGAGCTACAAGAGAGATATTATTTTAGTTTTGTTTTTGCCTGTTCGAGTTTCGCTACGGCTTCAAATTCTTTCAGATCCGGCTTGATCGTTGGGGTTTTTCTAAATCGGCTCATTACGGCTTTAGGGTCCTTTAATCCGCTTCCAGTTACTAGGACAACTACGATTTCGTCTTTCTTGATTTTGCCTTCCTTAGCCAGTTTGACTAGCCCAGCGAGAGAAGCAACTCCTGTTGGTTCGGCGAATATTCCTTCGGTTGAAGCCAGGAGTTTTTGACCTTCGAGGATTTCCTTGTCAGAAACGGTTTCAGCAGTTCCGCCAGTTTCTCTCAAAGCGACAAGTGAAGCATCTCCGTCCCAAGGGAAAACGTCTGTCAGTCCGCTAGCAATAGTATTAACACAGCCCCACGGTTCTATTTCAAAAGGACCCTTATTCTGTTTGAAGGCTCTTACAAGGGGAGCACAGCCTTCCGGCTGTATAGCGGCTAATTTGGACGCTGACTCGATGAAACCGAGATTGCGGAAATCTTTAAACCCCTTCCAGATCCCAGTAAGAAGGCAGCCTGAACCTGTTGGCACAATAACCCAATCCGGCGATTGCCAACCCAACTGCTCAACTATCTCGTAAGTAATTGTTTTTGGCCCCTCAACTTGGTAAGGATTGAAGGACCCAAAACTGGGACACGGATACCACCCATACTTTTCAACAACTGCTAAGAGCA
>Ga0209725_1000167_pt1 | contig 40132 bp, 44 predicted proteins | sample I18A1metaG_FD_184145 | JGI IMG/M metagenome (GOLD analysis project Ga0209725, IMG submission 184145) | Lake sediment bacterial and archeal communities from Gulf of Boni, Indonesia to study Microbial Dark Matter (Phase II) - ​I18A1 metaG... | ecosystem: Environmental > Aquatic > Freshwater > Lake...
GTCTCCGGAATTCAAGCTGCGCTCGACCTTTCGGACATGGGATTCCAGGTCTATCTGGTTGAGAGAGAGGCAAGCATCGGCGGAAGAATGGCGCAGCTCGACAAGACTTTTCCGACGTTGGACTGTTCAATCTGCATTCTAGGCCCGCTCATGGTCGATGTCTCGCGTCGGCCGAACGTGAAACTCCTTGCGTATTCAGAGGTCGAGCGTGTCGACGGGTACGTGGGGAATTTCCGGGTCACAGTTGTTCGCCGACCACAGTATGTGGACGCGAGCAAGTGCAACGCATGCGGGGAATGTGCCAAGGTATGCCCGGTCGAGGTTCCCAACGAGTTCGAGGCTGGGCTCGGTTGGCGGAAGGCCATATACACGCCATTCCCTCAGGCCGTCCCTGCCTCGTACGTTCTGGATGACCGAACCTGCCTCGGCTTGGTTCCGCTCGCTTGCTCGAAATGTAGGGAAGCATGCGACAAATCCGGAGCGCAAGCCATCAACTACGACGCGCGTCCCGATATCGTCGAATTCAAGGTTGGCACAATCATAGTGGCGACAGGTTATGATCTCCTGGACGCGTCGGCGATTCGCGAGTATGGATACGGCGTGTACCCGAACGTGATGACCTGTCTTGAGCTGGAGAGGATGATCAACGCGGCCGGGCCGACCGGCGGGAAAGTAATTCGCCCGTCAGATGGGAACACTCCGAAACGTGTGGCATTCATTCAATGTGTGGGATCCAGGGATGAACGATGGAGAGGATACTGCTCGGGCTTCTGCTGCATGTACACGATCAAGAACGCGATCCTCCTGAAAGACCACTACCCGGACATTGAGCTCACCATCTTCTACGTGGACATGCGGACGACGTTCAAGGGGTACGAAGAGTTCTACCGCAGAGCGCGAGAACTCGGAGTGAAGTTCATACGCGGCAAGCCAGCCGAAGTTTCAGAAGATCCCAATACAGGAAACCTTGTTGTATGCTCTGAAAACCAGCTGACAGGCAAAGCGATGAGCCTCGAAGCCGACCTCGTCGTGCTCTCGCAGTCAGCCGTTCCGCGCCTCGGAACCGATAAACTCACCAAGACCCTGAATATCACTACAGACGGCTCAGGCTTCCTTATGGAAGCTCACCCGAAACTCAAACCCATAGACACATCCACAAGTGGAATCTTCATCTGCGGCGCCGCGCAAGGCCCCAAGGACATACCATTCAGCGTGGCCCAGGGAAGCGCTGCAGCATCAAGAGCCGCACGCATCCTATCCAAGGACAAGTGGCTCATCGAGCCGATCGTTGCCTCGGTCTCAAGAGACCTTTGCATTCGCGGCAGAGATCCCAAGACCGAGTGCTCAATCTGCACTACAAGATGCGCCTATCAAGCAATCAGCGCGGAGAAGGGACAGCCAGCGATGGTTAATCCGGCAAAATGTCAAGGCTGCGGAACATGCGTTGCGGAATGCCCGCACAACGCGATAAGTCAGATGCATTTTACGGACGAGCAGATACTCTCGCAGATTCGGGAGCTTCTCCGAAACGAGCCTGAGAAGAAGATTCTGGCGTTCCTGTGCAATTGGTGTAGCTACGCCGGGGCGGATCTGGCTGGAACGAGCCGGTTCGAGTATCCGGCGAATGTTAGGACTGTCAGGGTCATGTGTTCGGGAAGGGTTGACAGAGACTTCGTCATGGCTGGCTTCGCTATGGGCGCAGGCATGGTGCTCGTGTCGGGATGCAGACTCACAGAGTTGGGAAATGACTGCCACTACATCTCTGGAAACGTATGGGCCAAGAAACGGGTAGAAACACTCAGGCGTGTTCTCGAGGGAATGGGAATCAGCGGTGAGAGACTGAGACTTGAATGGATCTCCGCGGCGGAAGGCCAGAAGTTCGCTGAACTCATCCGCGACATGGACCAGAAGCTGCAGACGATCGGCCCGAATAAGATTCGAGAAGAGAACGATCGAGCAAAGCCAAACCTTGAAAGGATGCTCAGACATGCGAGCCAGCCGCCGCAAGTAGTATCTGCGAAGATCGGCTGAGAAGAGGACGATCATTGACCGCGGCCGAGAAACTCCGAGCGCTAGCCGAAGACGAGGACTACCGCAGGAAACTGGCGCTCTGTTATCAGTGCGGCATGTGCACAGGCGGATGCCCGGTCGCGCATGTCAAACCAGACTACAACCCGCGACGCATGCTCGAATCGATAATCCTCGGACAGTACGATGAGGTTCTCTCCTCAGACCTCCTGTGGCTGTGCACATCCTGCCACTCATGCTTGGAGAGATGCCCGCAGATGATTGAAGTATCGGAAGTCCTTGTCCACCTGAAGAATCTGGCCGCCGAGAGCGGAAATGTTCCCAAGCTGCTGTTGGAGCGAGCGAAGAGGATCGCGGAGACCGGGCAATCTACGCCAGTCTCGAAGGCCAGCCTGGTCTGGAGAGAGAAACTGAATCTGGCACCGGTCAGCCCTGTCAATATTGAAGAAGTCCAGGCGATCCTGCAGGCTACGAACTTTCCCGGTTGGCTTGAACGAGCGAGGAGCAACAATGGGTCAAGAATCTAGATACGCGTGGTTCCCTGGCTGCTGGGTCTCCAACCGGATGCCCTACATTGAGGCCGCAGACCGGAGAGTACTCGACGCGTTTGGAATAGAACTCGTTGAGATGAAGGGAACACGCTGCTGCCCGGAACCCTACGCGGTACTGGGACTTGGAAGAGACGCCTGGCTCGGCCTCGCAGGCCGAAACCTGTCAATAGCTGAAGAGATGAAACACGACATTCTCACGCCGTGTCCTGGATGCTATAACACGCTGAAGACCGCAAACGCCAACCTCAGAAACGACCCATCACAACGCAACCGAGCCAACGCCCTGCTTTCGAAGATCGGCCGTGAATTCAATGGCCAGATAGAAGTCGAGCATACAGCCAACGTACTCCACAACAAGGTCGGGCTCGAAAAAATCGCTAGCGCAATCAAACATCCATTATCAGGTCTGAGAGTAGCGACTCATTACGGATGCCACCTCCTCAAACCCAGCAGAGTCACGGGGGTAGCCGATTCGGAGAGACCTTTGATCCTCGACCAGCTTGTTGAGACGACCGGTGCCGAGAGTGTACCATACATGAGAAAGACGCTGTGCTGCGGCGGCCCCATAAGCTCCGTAGACGAAAATACCTCATACGCGATTGCCCGAGAGAAACTTCTGAAGGTCAGGCAGGCCGGTGCGGACTGCCTCGTCGTTGCGTGTCCCGCCTGCATGATACAGTACGACACGAATCAACATTCAATCGAGAAAACATTCGGCGAAACCTACGAGATCCCTGTTCTCTATTACACGGAGCTCCTTTGCCTTGCAATGGGAATGGCATTTGATGAGATCGGTTTCCGTCACCAAGTCAACGTGGGCAAAGTCCTTGAGAAAATCGGCGTTCCCAGCGGATGAAACGCCCATTTGCAAGAAATGATTCCATAAATCGTGACGTCGCTCATCGGAACAGCCCAAGAGATAAGGAACCCTTAAACGAGCTGCCACGTGATCCCCCAGCCTTCAAGCGTGACTTGCGATGCTGCTCGGAACGGCCATCAATGTTGCCGCGATTGTCGTTGGAACACTAATTGGCCTCGCTCTGAAGCAGAGGCTACCTCAGCGAATCAATTCGATTGCGATCCAGGGGCTTGGCCTCGTGACAGCCCTCATTGGGATCACGATGATGATAACATCCGGGAACATTTTGATCGTCCTGGTGAGCATGGTGATCGGAGGAGTGCTGGGTGAGCTTCTGCGCATCGAGGCGAGGCTTGACGCGTTTGGCGCAAGGGTCGAAGCAAGATTAAGTAAGGAAGGCGGAACATTCGCTGAAGCTTTCGTCACATCTAGCCTCTTGTACTGTGTTGGCCCTATGGCGATTGTTGGAGCGCTCCAAGACGGCTTGCAGGGTGACATCTCCGTTCTCCTAACAAAGTCCGGGCTGGACGGCATAGCGTCGGTTGCGTTCGCCTCCACGCTCGGGATCGGAGTCCTATTCTCCACACTGCCCGTTGCCCTGTACCAAGGCGGCATTACGGTGGGAGCCTCGATGCTCCAACCTTACCTTTCCTCGTCGATTGTCAATGAGATGACCGCAACGGGAGGGCTACTCATACTAGGTATCGCGTTGAATATCCTTCAAGTGACAAAGATCAGAGTAGCAAACCTGCTTCCAGCAATTCTCGTTGCGGCTGTCCTGTCAGGCGTCCTGCTCTAGGTGCGCTACGTATCGCGCGCCTAGACGATGCTTCAAATCGCACTGCCTAGAGCAAGGAAGGAGAGATCTCTCGAATCCTTGATCTCCAAAGAGACGGTTTTCTTATGGCTTTGCTTGTGATTTGGAATGAACATGCGTTGTATGTCGAGCAGTATTGCTCGCAGGATTCTGCCGTCTTCTCATCGGCATAGCCATAGCGGCAGATTTCGCAATAGTAGACCGTTGCAGGCCCTTCCGAGCTGGCTCTAACCATCTGTCTTCCCGAGCGGAGTCTGTTGTTTGAAACATTCTTGGTACGTTTCGATCATGAGTTGGAGTTCTCTTTTCAGCGTCTCCCTCGGCCGATGGCCTACGAGAGTCTCAATCGGCCTACCGTCACAAAAGAGAATCAGTCTAGGGGTTCCCATGACCCCGTATCTTACGGCGATTTGATTGTTCTGCTTACTCGACAAGACATCCAGCTTGGCGAACCTCAGTTTGCTCGAAAACTCTCCGGCTAACTTAGCGTGGACTGGGTCCAACCGCCTACACCAGACACAGAACTCGTGCCAGAAGTCCACCAAGACTGGCATTGTCGATTGGTTTACCTCCGCATTCCAGTCATCAGCGTCAACATCGAATGGTTCTGTCATGGAATTCCCAACGTGAACCCACGAGCAATGCCCGTGGTACGCATTCCTAGGTCATATGTTAGAGTATGCCACTATCCGCGCTTTGAACGGCAGCGAGAGTTGAGAAAAAAGAGCGCAACGCTCCCTACACCTGTGCATCTTGTAAGGCGGAACAAGCTGTAGGGAAGTCTACCAAGCGGCTGGACGCAACATGTTCGCTCCGAATGCCGCGGAAGAAAAATGGTTCCTTCCGGAAGGCATACCGTAGGCAGCATCCTTAATTGCCATTTTGTGTACTCAAAATCCTCTCCTTTTCACGACTGACCTTCGGCATTCGGACACTCGTGTCCGCAAACCCAATAGCAGACGAAGATGGATGCGATCTGAGGACCGACGGCGCCATTGCAGTCGACGATGAGGATCTCTGCACTTGATCGCCAATGACGGAAATTCCAGTCAGTTTCGGCCAATTGCAATTCTCATGCTGACGGGACTCTTGCTCGTCCAGCCATTCAGTAGCGTCGGCGCCACACAAGCATGCAATGAATACTTGGTCGCCGAGTATGGTGCTCAGGTGCTCTCTAGAATCACTGCCGATGGCGACAGAATAGTGCTCCACACATTCGAGGAAGGGACTTGGCCACGCAATGTTGCGGTAGACTCTCGGGGCAACTTCATAGTCACGGAACTTCTCGCCGACGTTCTCTCGAGGATCACTTCAAACGGGTTTAGAACCGTAATATGCCAGTTCTCTAGAGGGACCCTTCCTGATAGTGTCGCGATCAATTCTGAAGGCGACTACATTGTCACCGAGAGTGGTGTAAATCTCCTTTCGAAGATTAGTCCAAACGGCACTAGGACGATCGTGTATACGTTCTCGGGATGGACTTGGGCCGCGAACATCGTTGTTGATCCTGGAGGAAACTACATAATCGCAGAGAGCGGCGCTGATCTGCTTTCTAGGGTTACCCCGAACGGGACCAGAACCGTCCTGTATAGGTTTGCAGGAGGGTCGGGAGAGACTTGGCCTCTCGGTGTCGCGATCGATAGCACGGGCAGCTACATTGTCACAGAATACAACGCCCAAATGCTTTCTAGGATAAGTCCCGATGGCGTGAGAACAGTGATCTACAGATTCGCCGGAGGCACTTATCCTGCCGGCGTTGCCATCGATTCCGAAGGCAACTACGTGGTTGCCGAGCTTTCTGTCAATGTGCTCTCCAAAATAACTCCTCTCGGTGCTAGAACTGTGATACGTGCCTTCGCAGCTGGCACCTCGCCATCGAGTGTTGCAGTTCTACGAACAGGAACTTCGAACTATTCAGTGGAGATGCACGCATCTGCAATCTCGCTTGAGATTGTAGCACTATGTATAGGCTTGGGCATTGTTGTCGGTTCGATATTCTACGTCATGGGAAAGCCCGGAAAGCCTCGCAGTCTCATGCACGCGAAAGTGTCTGTCAGTCTCTGCCACTCGGCGAGTGTCGTAATTTGAATCGTCATCGGCACCAAGTGATGCGCACGCACAAGATGTCTGTTCCTTGTGTCGGCGATCGCTGGGAGAGAATCCCCTGCCAATCGCGCTTGTGCAGTTTCTGAGGACGGGACTCTCGGCGAATCATCATTCGGGGTTAGAGCGCTCCTATTGGTGTGGCCGATATCACCTGTCCGTCCTTGACCACTAACATGAAGGTGCACTCACAGTTCGGGCAGGTAGTCTGTCCCTCATAGTTCCAGTGTGAGAAGTTGTCCAGATGTAGCAGCCGTCGACAGTCACTATTGATGCATAGGACATGAACCAACGCCTATTTCTCAACCCCGAGAGGATATGCTCCTACGCTCTCTTGCTAATAGAGCGATGACCCGCGGCTTTCTGCTGATCGGTGCGAAGCATGGTGGTTCGCGATGCTTCGCCTTGGTGTTTTGAAACCAAGAGTCTCATCAAAGCCTGTCAAACACAAAGAAGTCTGCCAACGTTCCGCTTGTCCCGAAGCCTATCCTCAGCCCGACCCCACGAGCATGGGATGCTTGAGGAGGGAGCGCACACAAGTAGACTCGTGAGGTATTCTTGGTGTACGACGGTCACGGGAGGACCGCAAGAGACCTCCAATGCCAGATATCATATGGTCAAGCATTATCGATGAGTTATTGTCTCAACTACGCTAGGCCTAAGCTCAGCTCCGATGCGGCGACCAGCCGAAAGATGAAGGGTAAGGGCAAGATGAAAGAACTTGAGCTCACGGTGGTCATGAGAGGAGAGTGGTGTAGAGGGAGTCTCAATGTGTGATACATCTCCGCCTTATCTTGTCTCCTACGCCATCACTAGGAAATGTAATCTCAAGTGCAAGCATTGTTACAGCGATGCTCTTGATACGGCAGCGCCGGATGAGCTGTCGACATCGGAAGCAGAGAAGCTTCTGGATATCGTCGCGGGTTGGGGTATGCGACTCCTGATCTTTGATGGTGGCGAACCTCTTTGCAGGGGTGACTTCTTCGAGGTCGCCAAGTACGCCTCCCAGAGAAGGATGAGGATAGTGGTGGGGAGTAATGGAACGCTGATAGATGTGGGGATAGCTGATAGGATGAAGGATGTCGGTGTTCAGGCTGTCCAGATCTCCATCGACGGAGCAAACCCTGAAACCCACGACTCATTCAGAGGTGAGAAAGGATCTTTTCACAGGGCTATGCAAGGGGTTGAAGCATGCAAGCACGTGGGTCTGCCTTTCCAGTTTGGCATGGTGATCAGAAAGCAGTCTCTTCCTGAAGTCCCAAGCATGCTAGAGCTAGCTGTCAAGAGCGGAGCGAATGCTGCAGAGTTCTTCGACCTCGTTCAGGTTCCACGGGTCGGGAAGGAATGCCCCGAAGAGATTCTGAGCAGAGATGAAAGAAAGAGCATCATGGAGTGGTTGGCTGAAGCCCAGAAGGACTGTCCCATCGTCATCAGGACGCCAGGGTGCCCAATGTACCCCTTGATTCTGAAGGAGAAGGGTATTCAGCCGAGGCGTCTACCAGTTCATGCATTGCGCAGAATCCCATACTATGATCGAGGTTGCGCAGCAGGGATGCCTAACGGCTACATTACCATACTCCCCAACGGCGACGTGATTCCATGCATGCTTCTCCAAGTCAAGCTTGGCAACATAAGGCAGGAGAACATTGTCAAGATCTGGGAAGAGTCACCGATTTTGACCAAGTTGCGGTCAAGACCGCTCTTGGAAGGTGAATGCAATCGATGCCGCTACAGAGATGCCTGCGCTGGATGCCGAGGTCGAGCTTACGAGGAGACGGGAAATATGTTGGCTTCAGACCCAGGCTGCTGGATTATGGGCGAATAGAGTCGTCTCACGTTTGCTGGGGAGTCGGAGGACATGCGTGTCGCGTTGACTCGTAGGATTACTGTGGCAACCATATTCGGCGTCTTGGTCTTCGTGTCGAAGATCCTTATTCCAACTCCGCTCGACAAGATGGCGATAGCTCCTCAGGCTCTTCTGCTCACGTTGGGTTTCCTATCGATTGGGCCTCTTGGGGCGACGTACGTGGCGGCGGTTGGCGGCCTGCTGTCAGCTGTCTGGAGGGGCCCCTTCGCCCCGTTCACTGTGGCGTTTGCTTTGATGTACGGTCTGCTCATAGACACTTTAAGCTACGCTATGAAGGTCAAAAACTCCGACGGCGGTCTCAAGAAGGGTAGGTTGGTTGGGGCCGTGACAATGAGCACAGTGATAGTTGGACTCTCAAGCTACTATGTGACTGTTTTCGTCTTCGGCCTATTACCGAGAAACCTCTTCCTAGAGTTCGTCGTCCTCATCGCGGGCACCATGAACGGGCTCATAGCTGGATACCTGACTCTGCTCGTATGGTCTAGGACTGGAAAACATCTAGCGTAATGCTAGCTACCTTCCGAAACACATAAGCGAGCATCTATCTTCTCAACTGTCCACTAGACGAACCGTTCGTGAGAGACACGGGTCCTCGGGCGATGCTTCTCCTAACAGCATCGGTTGCAAGAAGAACGTCATTTCGTGTGCGCACTAACAGGGCACACACAGATGGACTCCTCCAACTCCTGTCCTACTGCCACGTCTAGCTTCATATGAAAGCGATGCTTACGCTCGCTGCTCGCGATGAAGCACAATGACCGAAATGAACGGCAAGGTCTGCATTGTAACCGGCAGCAACTCGGGAATCGGAAAAGAGACAGCCTTGGCTTTGGCCAACATGGGCGCAACAGTTGTCATGGTGGTGCGCAGCCCGGAGCGTGGAGAAAAGGCTCGAGCGGAAATAGTCAAAAAGACTGGAAACGCTGCGACCGCTCTGATGATTTGTGACCTATCCTCAACGGACTTGATCCGACAGTTCACAAAGGAGTTCAAGAACAAGTACGATAGGCTCGATGTACTCATCAACAACGCTGGGGTCGTCTTAAGCAAACGTCAAACCACGGTCGATGGCTTTGAGCGAACCCTGGCGGTGAATTATCTCGGACTATTTCTGCTGACATACGAATTGCTTCCGATGCTGAAATCGAGCGCTCCGTCCAAGGTGATCAACGTCGGGTCCGGAACGCATCGGTCAGGAAAGATAGACTTCGATGACCTCCAGAGCGAGCGGCACTACAATGGATTGAGCGCGTATGCGAATTCGAAGCTGATGGTTACGATGTACACGTATGAACTCGCCAAGCGCTTAGAGGCTACTGGAGTCAGGGTTAATGTGGTTGAGCCAGGTTTTGTTGCGACCAACCTTGGAAGGAACAGCGGCAGCCCTCTCTACGCTGTCGCCTACAGTCTGATGCGGCCTTTCCAAATCAACGCAAAGAATGGCGCTGAAACCTCCGTATACTTGGCATCCGCACACGAGGTCGAAGGCATCACTGGGAAATGCTTCTCGAAATTGCATGAAATAACTACGGCCAAGATATCCTACGATCAGCAAATACAAAGACGTCTGTGGGATACCACCCTAGAACTGCTCGGTTTGCCACCGACGCCTCAGAGCTGAGCCCCTTTTTCTGATCCGACTCACGCGTGCGTAGAACCATATCTCGAGAGCTAGAGTGAAAGCTTGGATAGTTCAATCGACAGAGAGTCGCTAGTGACACTCATCCCCTAAATATGAGGGACGTGACCGCGCCAAAACGCGTGATCCAAAGTTGGCGAGTAAGCGGTGCAAGTACTGTAACAAGCCGCTCCGCAAGGACTACAAGCTTCTCGGCTGCCCCGACTGCATAAAGCGGATCATGGAGGAGCTAAACCGTTGAAGAAGGTCAAGCAAGAGGCCGCCCGCTAGGGATCGCTCTAGGATTGCTGCGCGTAGTTCAACCTGATGTGTGCGCGCGGAGAAAGGCGCGTAAGATATGTAGCGCGAGACCATTGAGACCTCTGGGGTTGTTTGTGCCTCTAGAGAGTCTGAGACGGAGAACCCTTCTCGGCTTGGTGGCTGGCGCATTGACTACTGTTGTCGGTGTGGCACTGTTTGGGCTTTCGAGGCTCGAAGAGTCAAGACAAATTCTCGCTCGAAATTCCCGCACCGCTCAAACCTGCTTGGCTCCAAGAACCGTAGGATCGATCTCAGTTGAAGAAGCACTAGCGCGACGCAGGTCAATCAGAGAATACAAGGATGAGTCATTGACGACCGATCAGCTCATGCAGTTGCTTTGGGCCGCGCAAGGTATCACAAAGCCGGAGTACGGTTTTCGAACGGCGCCTTCGGCAGGAGGGACATATCCTCTCGAGGTGTACGTTGTCGCCAAATCATCAGGAGTTGTGGGACTTGAAGCGGGGATCTACCGCTACGAGCCCAGAGACCACACCCTGATCAAGATAATTGATGGCGATTTCAGCAGGCAGCTGATGGCTGCGGCATTGGATCAGGAGTGGGTTGGTGCCGCTCCGGCCAACCTTGTGATTACGGCTGTGTTTGAGCGGACGACGGCCAAGTACGGCGAGAGAGGAGTTAGGTACGTCTGGCAAGAAGCGGGCCACGCCGCTCAGAACGTGTACCTGCAAGCGGTCGCCCTCGGGCTGGGGAACGTTGTGATCGGTGCATTCCACGACAATGAGGTTCAGATGATCCTACAACTTTCCGACTTTGAGAAGCCCATGTGCGTGATGCCTGTCGGAGTTCTCAAGACTTCCTAGGAACTGGGCGACGATAATTGGTTTCGAATGACGGCGCCTAGGTTTGGGTTGACTGCAGTTCCCGGATCAGCCCTTCCACACGTTCACGGATCGTCTCGCGTATGGATATTATCTGTTGCAGAGTCTTGTCTTTCGGGTCTTCAATATTCCAGTCCTCTACTTTTGGCAGAAACTTCGCGGGGCAGAAATTCGAGGCCTCACATCCCATGGTTACGATCCTCTCGGCTTCCCTAACCATGTCCGGCGACACCAACTTCGGCTTGTAGCCACTTGCGTCGACTCCGATTTGTCTCAAAGCCTCGATGGCAAGCGGATTAACTTCCTTGGCCGGCATGGTTCCTGCGCTGATTCCGCGGAAACCGCTCGGTGCCAGTCTATTGAAGATCGCTTCGGCCATCTGGCTTCTGCCGGCGTTGCCAACGCATACAAAGAGAATTGTCCGAACCAAGATCCGATATCCTCGCGAGTTGTTGACTAGTCGCCGTTATATACGTGCGGGCGCTCAATCGAGCGAAAGATGTTCGAGGATTGCGTTTCCGTCGGGTGCCTCGGGAGGAATAGTTTGACAGCTATCAGTACGAGGCCGACTACGACGTCGGCGAGAGTGAAGTCAGGTATCTGAACCTCGGCGCGATTAGCCGAGATTTCTTTACGAATACGCCCCGCTACTTCAAGCGTACTGACGGAGAGCGGTTCACGGCCGTCATTCATGGGACAGCGAAGAACGCTTTAGCCCCGCACTGTCTAAGGTGAGTACCTGAACGGATGTTTTGATCTCTCCTTGTTCTCGACAAGGTCGTGGATAGAGGGCCAACCTTCGGCAGCCCTCCTCAAGGCATGGCGCATGGCCTTGTAGTTGTTGATGTAAACTCTCTTCCTGTCTACAGCCGCTGGGTGCACGAATATGTTAGCTATTATCACGACGTCATCCATGGCGGCCTGAGGAATTGTTCCGTCGGCGACACTGTCAACGACTGCTTTCGCGGCGCCGGCCTGAGCTGGCCCGTAGACGAGACTCGCGTCCCTCATTCCTCTGATGGACACGGTTGGAACGAGCAGGGTCGGAGGCTTCACCGCAAGGTTCGGCTCAAGAATTGCGAGCAACGGCTCATGCCCGAGGGCAGGAGAGGCCTTCGCTCGTGTGAACGCGACTCCGACCGGACCATCCTTGTTGCCTATCAGGAGATCAATGTGCGCAACCTCGGGTTCATCCCCCGCAAGCGCTTCTCCGATTCTCAGCGCGGACTCTCGAATATCCTCCTGCTCGATTCCGATCCTTGAGAAACGTTGAGCGAGCGGTTTCGCGGCAGGAGCTTCAACCTCAACGACTCTTCGTTTCACTTTGCCAATCTTCTCGAGGTCGATTCGCAGTTCATCTCTCTCCTCATATGTCAGCTCACCGCCGACGCTGAGTGGTAGGCGCACTGGGCCCACGTTGATTCCCATCATGTTGAGCGCTGCTTTGACCGCGACGGCCGCGCTCTTTGCCATGATTCGGGACATCTTCTGTATCGTCACCTGAATCTGCCTCGCTTCCTCAAGCCTGCCCTCCCGAACTGCTTTGTAGACCCTGAGGTGGTAGTCCGGGAAGACGTTGGCGCTGGCCAAGATCAAACCCGAGCAGCCCGCCGCGAGTGCGGGAAGGGAGACCTCGTCATGACCACAAACCACCGGCAGTCTTTCACCGACCTTCTCGAGAACCGCTAGGATGAATCGGAGTTCTCCGCTACTGTCCTTCAGTCCAGCGATGTTAGGAATGTCCACAAGGTCCTCCACAACCTGCCAAGGCAATGAGACCCCAGTTGCTTGAGGAATGTTGTAAATCACGATCGGAATGTCAACAGTCTCCGCGATCTGCCGGAAGTGCTCGTAGAGACCACGGTTCGCGGGCTTGTGATAGTAGGGTGTCACGATTATTGCAGCGTCCGCTCCGACATCTTTGGCGTGTTTGGTCTGCTCTATTGTGAGATATGTTCCGCTCGAACCGGTTCCTGCGATAACGGGGACCCGGCCGTTCGCCTCGTCGACGGTAACTTCTATGACGCGTCTTCTTTCCTGCTCGGAAAGGTTCTGAAACTCGCCCGTGGTCCCGCATGGGACGAGCCCGGTCACACCGAGGTCGATGACGTGATTGATCAGATGCCTAAGCCGTTCTTCGTCGACGTTTCTACCGTCGTCGGTGAAAGGGGTCACCAGAGCAGGAAGTACTCCACCGAGTTTGAACAAGATTTGCGCCCCGAGCCTGCTAGTATGACTGTAGGCCCTTTAAGCGCATACCCTGCCCTCTGACGAACCAAGCGTTATATGATAATCCGCAGAGTTTCCTTCGGAGTTCCGTCGAATGAAAGACATCGAGAAAGCGCTTGAAAGGATCGGTTTGCCTGGAAGGGACCTCTACTCGCTTCCGACTTCAGCGAAGAGATTTCCTGACGGTTGCCATTGGCGTGTGGAGATCTCCGGGGTTGAAAGGCCTTCAACGTTGAAGGCGTTGATCGAAGAGGCGAAGCAACGGGACGTGCCGATTCACAGGTTGATCGCCGTCGTGATGGGCTCCACGCTGCTCGCGCGCGACGAATTGAAAGAGTTTGCTTCACTCGCAGCCGACGCCGAAATGGAAGTCATACTCACGCCAGGGCCGAGGGCTGCTTGGGATGTTGGGCGGCAGATCGTGACACCTGAGGGTGCTTTGTCTGGGATGCGTTTCAGAGGGGCGGACCAGTTGGGATACGTGATCGCGGACATCAAACGATCCATCGAGCTTGGCTTCAGGGGCTTCTTGGTCATCGACGAAGGGCTTCTTTGGGCCCTGAACGAGCTTCGCAAACTCGGCGAGATCCCGAAGGACATCAAGTTCAAGGTCTCGATCTTCGCGGGCCACGCGAACCCAGCCGGAGCAAAAGTCTTGGAGAGTCTCGGCGCGGACACCTTTAATCCAGTTGCCGATCTCAGCCTCCCGCAACTTGCAGCCATCCGAGCCGCTGTGAGCATACCGATCGACATACACGTCTACCTGTTTGACTCGTTCGGCGGGTTCAACCGATTCTATGAGTGCCCCGAGTTTTGCCGGACAACGTCGCCATGTTACTTCAAGATCGAACAAGGCCCAAGCGTCGCTGCGATGTACAAGCCTTGGGCCGCACCTGAAAGCCTCGCGTTCGCCGCTAGAGAGAAAGTCAAGTACGCCGAAATCATCAGGGAGCTCGTCCAGAGACATTACCCAGAAGCAAAACTTTCAGAGCAAGGAGCCAAAGACCTCGCAATCCCACAACCCTAGACTCCTGTACCGCATTGCGCATGAGAAAAGGAGAGGGTAAGATGCGAACTATCCGTTGTTTCGTTGACCTACTCGAGCACGCCAGCCGCTTACCCCCACAACTAGAACAGTCGCAAGAAATCCTACGTAAAGCCACGACTGAATTGCCATCCACTCGATACTAGTCCAATACCGAAGCAAGGTGAGAAACTCAAGTAGTCCAAAGAGGGTGTAGCTGATCATCGCTACTCGGAGTCTTGCGAACTCGTTTTCGTACACGCCCTGTCCCGCTCCGATTCCCAGCCCAATTAGCCATGCGGCTACTGCCCTTGCCGTCAGCGGAGTCAGCTTCCAAGGCCAGACAACATTCGCGATTTGAGGAGCCAGAAATAGTGAAGCGCCAACTCCGAGGAGGATGATGGAATGAATCCCGAGCAGACCACGCAGCCAAACAGGCAGATTTCTAACGCGGGGTTGGTCTTCCCCGGGCACTGAGAGCTGACGATAAAGAAGTACAAGCATGAGTGGAGGAACGAGCACGTAGATGGCAAGCCAGAACCATGCGGCAAATCGAGCAATCGGCTCCAAGCTGTTGAAATGGAACCGGTCGATATGAAGGAAAGTTGCCGCCAGAGTCATGACGGTGAAGATCAAGATCGTGGGTATTGCGATTCGAGTCCGGTCCCACCATTTTTCTCGAGATGCCAAGACTTGCAAAGCGAAGCTGGCCCAGTACGCGGCGCCAAGAAATGCTGCAGTTATGTGCGGCTGAATCGTCCAAGCAAAGTAATGCTCGGTCTGCTCGGTCAAGACGAAGAGTTGGAATCCAGCCAAGAAAACCAATCCGCCGGCAAGAAGTAGAATTCGACGCATACCGGCCGTCAATGGTCGCCGCGTTTGCGGGAAAGAAGACAAAGCCTTCGATCTTCCATCCACACAAAGCATGCGGAGAGATTATCGCTCTTCGCCTTTCAATTTGAAAGGCAGCAGAATCGGTTCTTGATCTTGACGCGAAGATACTCTGCTCTTTCCTTGGCGGTTTTCGGTATGAAGAAGAAAGGCTTCTACATGTGCGGACGCTACCAGAGATCAGCCTGAGCAACCCGTGTGATATGCTCTCCCTTGGCGCGAGCCCCCGCGACCCAGAGGGCCGCTATCACGATCGCGAAGAGCATTAGAGTGCCGAGCAAGCGAGTCAGCCCCGGACCTAGGTCAAATATCAGGAAGAGACTTGGGATAAGAACGAGTATCGCGAATATGACCAAGGAGGCCAGTATGGCCGGCATTTCGTCTGGTTGGCTCATGCACTCGCTCTCACAACGTTTCATGAGGAGTATGCGCGGAAATACGTCAAACTCCTGGCGTTCATTCAGTTTGTGCAAGTGAACGTCGTTGAATCACAAAATTCGAGCACCTGATTTTGTCTCTGCACCAAAATATGCCGATACGAAGGAGACGAACCTTCAGCGAGTCAATCCGTTGATTAGCTCTTGAGAAGCTCTGGTCCAGGTAGAGATCAGGCTTTATGGAGTGCGATAACTGTACGCGCATCCTGAGTAGGATGTCTGAGTGGTGTGTCTAGGACCTTACCCGCGTGATAACCCAAAACAAAACAACATGGAACGCTATACCGTAGGCTTCAGATGCGGTTCTTGGCGCTGTTCCAAGACAGGAGGGCAATCTAGTGCTGTGCAGCATCTTGCATGTACATTGGCCTACCTTACATGCACATTGGCCTAGTTTCTAGACCCCCTTCAGCCACGTCGCCCCCCTCCTCACCGTGTGCTCCCAGTTTCTTGTTTGGTGCCGCTAGTTCTAGTTCTCACGTTCGGATCCTAGAGCGAAGCGAAACCAACGACGCAGATCATGCGGTTAACCGTAAGTATCATGATCTCTAACTAGGTTTCGGGAAAGTCTTTGAGACGAGGAAAGAGAATGCGCGCGAAGTTGGAAAAAAGCTGCTATCCGACCGTGTGAGCCACAGAATTCGAGCCCCAACGATGATATTTCGCCCTAGCTTCAAGACTCAATGGATGCGGCGGTCTTATGCCAGCAATAGTGAAAGCGTACATTGAACGACATATCCAACATCTGAAGTACCCGTCTGCCAAGGGCGAGATTCTGGCGGCCTGTGCCGAGATGTCAGAGATGCCTAAGGCCGACAGGGAATGGATTGAAAAGAACCTTCCCGAAGCAACCTACAAATCGGCTGATGAGGTAGTCAAAGCGCTCGGGCTTTGATTGCTTCATCTCCACTTTTTTCTATCATTCCAAGAAAAGGCGCTGCAACAGGTTGAGCTCTTCGAAAAGTTAGCGGAGCTCTGGGACCCTACCGTTTTGACTGTCCAAGTTGCCCATTCCTTTCTGCCAAATGCTGCTTTATGATCTGCGTTGCAATCAGAATAAAGGGACAAAAAAAGCGGTAGTGTCGTATCCTGTATCCGACTCTACTTCTTGGCAGTCTTTTGCAGGTACTCACCGATCTGTTGCGCCTCTTTGACGAACTTGTCCCAGTCGTAGTGCTGTGCATGCAGCATGGCGCTCCATCGTGCGGTGAGACTTGCCAAATAGTAGACTTCGGCTAGTTCTTCGTCTGTGGCTCCGTGGAACTTGGCCATCGCGGTGTGCATCAGTATGCAATAGGGGCACTTTATGTTGGCCGCGACTGCTAGTCCTCCAAGCTCTCTGTATTTGCCAGGGATCTTGGTCTCCCCAAGTGTGTACTGCTTCCACAGGGCATAGTCGTGGACAAGCACGTCTTTCGGCAGAGCCTTCATGAAGCCAGGCACGAAGCCGAGAGTCTTCTCAATATCTTTCAAGGCATCTTCATACTCTCCCATCACCGTGTCACCTCCCTACTCATCTGCCCGAAGGAAAAGTAGCGAACTATTCAGGCGGTGACAATGGGTGGGCCGTATTGTAGAAGCCTACCTATTGCTGGCAATACTCAGGTCACGAATGCCAGATTCTCAAGCATGAAAGAAAACACGCCAAAAGCTGTAAGGCGATTAAGGACAGGTCATGTTGGCTGCCAAATTAGAACATCAAGTGTGATAGCCCATCTCTGAGCTCTATTCGTGCCACGCCACGGACGAAGCCTCGATGACGTATTGTGAGGCATCAATGACCGAGCCTCGATCCACGAAGACGCCTGAGACGACGACACGACAGGGCACAGCGAAAGAGCAGGGCGAAAGAACAACCTCATAGCTGGCCCCATCATAGACAAAGGAAAGGTACGAGTCAATTGCTGTTGATGCGCTAGCCACCGCAATGCATGGATTCTCCGCAAAGTACAGGTTTCTTGGGTCACCCTCGCAGAGAGTGTAAGTGTCTCCCAAGTGGGGTGCAATGTGTTTGACAAGGTATCCGACTGTCCTCACTTTCTGGCTGGTGTAAACGGATGGATGCTCGTGGAGTTGTCTCACTGACACATCGCGTGAGTACAGCCAACCCGGCCCCAAGCCGTAGAAGACAAGAGCGCCCACGAAAACAAGCATGAGCAGTATCGCGAGAAGGCGAATCCTAGCGATGGATCTGTTATTGATAGCGTGGTCGGTCACTTCAGAGCGCCCCGCATCGTAAGGCCGTCAGTCTAACCGAGGCCAAGAGAACACCAGGGCTCTTCAGTCTACGCTTTCGAACATTCTTTCAAGTAACCCGAATCATAGGGAGTGACCTATCTTGGTCCGACGAACACAAGACGAGGATTCAAACATTGGGTGAAGGGCAGTTGCTTCGCTTTTTGCTATTGTTGAGACCGACCTACTAGGTAGCCAAGCACTAAACATGAAATTGAAAGCAATATTGACGCGCATATTGCAGCCAGCATCGCCAGGTTATGCGCCACCGCAAGCCGCATCTGAACCCCAGGCAACGGTATGATAATCTCGCTCTCTTGGCAATCCAAGAGCATTAGCATCTTCAGTTTGTCGAAGCTCAGCAAAGCTCCACCTAGGACTCCAGCCGAGACGAAGGCGCCAATTGTCGTTGTTAGGAAGGCGGCAAGCCTCAAGACAACCACACCAGCCACGCTGAACGCGCACCTCATACTTAACGGCGTTTTGTTTCGAATCGTCTGCCCGGTGCCAATATGCGACAGGCGGAACACACAGCAAGCGTAGGACGACCACGAACCACCCCATACGCAAGGGTTCAAATCCTGAATGAGCGTACTCGAATAGGTGTGGAATGCAAAGCTGTCCATCTTGAAGACGGATACGTGCAGTCTATGCGATGAGATGAATCCGGAGTGCGCCTGTCCGGGATGCGGCAACTGCCTGGCGCATTGTACGTGCGTATGCCCGGTCTGCCGAGAGTCGACGGGATGCGTGTGCTGTATAGGACCTGGTGTTGCCACCGGAGGCTAGGTTAAATCTGAAGCCATCTTGCGTGCGCGCTGAGCACCCTACATAAGAAAACTGCCACTCCCTGTGATGGGTCAGATTTCAGCTGAGGAGTTTCTTTTCTACCAACAACCTTCATTCGCTAAATACAGCGTCAACGATTCACACTTCTGAGTCCAATGAAGTCTGCAAGAGGGCGTGGACAAAGAATGCGCTATGGACTGTACGTGCCCAATTTTGGCAAGTCTTCTGAGCCTGCCGTGCTAGTGGAGATGGCGGTTGAAGCAGAGAGAACAGGCTGGGACGGTTTCTTCCTTTGGGATCACATTGTAGAATGGGATCGCCGCGTGCCAATTTGTGATTCATTCACGGCCTTGGCTGCGATAGCTGTCAAGACCAAGCGCATACGCATCGGTACAACTGTAACGCCCCTGCCTCGTCTGAAGCCATGGATTGTGGCTCGCCAGACCGTCACTCTTGACAGATTGTCAGACGGACGACTAACACTGGGTGTAGGACTCGGAAGCGAGGAAAGTACGGACTACGCGAGATTCGGTGAGATCGCCGACAACAAGATACTCGCTGAGAAACTCGATGAATCGCTAGAAATAGTCACCGGGCTTTGGACCGGGAAACCATTCAGTTACAGCGGCAAACACTACCAGATGCGAAGTTCCGTTTTCCTGCCGCGTCCAAAGCAGAAACCGAGAATCCCAATATGGGTTGCAGGCTTCTGGCCTCGTAAGGGACCGTTCAAGCGAGCAGCCAGATGGGAGGGAGTGATCCCGCTGAGACTGCCAATCAGACTTCCTCAGCCAGAGGATCTGCGTGACATCCTCGACTACGTCCACGCAAATCGATCTGACTGTGAGCATTTTGATGTCGCGACAATCGGTTGGACCTCGGGAGTCAATCGAAAGAGAAACGCAGAGAAAGTGGCTAGGTTTGCTGAGGCGGGAATGACTTGGTGGCTGGAGAGTCTCTACACGAAGAGAGATTCGCCCGAAGGCATGCGAAAACGAATCCGTCTAGGCCCTCCCACAATATCCTGAGACATCATACAGTTTTGCCGCGATGTGATGCTTGGTGCACGCGCATAAGAAAGAAGTTCAAATCACGGCAGACGCTAACAAGTCGATTCTACGCTGTGAACTTCTTTTGGACAAGCAATTGTAAGAAACGGGTCGGGCAAACAGGTTGCAGATAGTGAACGGTATCCACCTCATTCCGAGGGTCATAGGCGCCAACACATACCTCGTCAAGGGCGATGAAAGCATCACCATCGTGGACACCGGTCTGCCTGGAAACGCTGGCAAGATAATAGGCTACATCGAAGGCATAGGCTGCCATCGCTCGGATGTCAAGACGATCGTCTTGACTCATTCCGACATGGATCATGCGGCGAGTGCTGCTCGGTTGAAAGAAGAAACCAACGCGAGCGTGGCGATCCATGAGACCGACGCGCCGAGACTATCGGGCGAGAAGGAGTGGAAAAAAATGAAGGGAGGACTGGGTTTGTTCCTTCGTGTGGCAGGCGCCGTCATGAGGTTCCAACGACTAAAGGCCGATGTGCTTCTCAAGGATCTTGACATCATCGATGGGCTGACAGTAATCCATACTCCCGGGCACACCGAGGGCAGCATCTGCCTTCACCTTCCCACCAAGGTTCTCTTCGTCGGCGACGTTCTTGTGACCAATAGTGAACGAACGCCGAGCCTTCCAAGGAGATCCATGAGCGTGGATATGCACTTGGCAAAGGAATCCGTCCGAAGGATATCACAGCTGGAGTATTCCGTTCTCTTGCCCGGACATGGACCGCCGATCGAACAAAACGCCTCAGCCATAATGAAGAAGTTCGTTGCAACCCTCTAAACTATGCGTGCGCCTACGCGCGATCGTAGTTGTGAGCGTGCACGGGAAATGGACGCGCCCTAATCAACGCTTGGCAGTTATCTCGCAGATTTCAGTCTCTTCAATGATTCAAGGAGATTCGAACGATCGAAGTACACTTCGTTCCTCGTAATCTTTCCTTGCTCTATCTCGACGATGTCCATCCCGTATTCGGTTATTACTTCTCTTCCCACAGGGATTGTAGCTTTCCACTTCGCGACGAGGCCTAGGTGTGTTGGAAAGACTTCAATCGGCGCCCATTTCCAACTAGGGTTCGCTGCGAGCAGCTTCTTGAAGTAGGGGAAGATCTGGTCACGTCCCGCTAACCCTTCTTTGTTGGCTGGATCGATGTACGAAGCATCATCCGAGTAGAATTCAATCAAGTTGTCTGGTCTGTTTCCCTCCCAAGCTGGCAACCATCTGCCGGAGAAATCCAGTATCTCCTGTCTCTCCATGGTCCACGATTGACCTGATTGTTTGCATTGGTCTCAGTTGACAGGGAATAAGGAGTTGGCGATCTGGTCATTCTTCGAATTCGTGGCAACCGAATTTCGCGTAATCCCGGTTGTAGTCGTCATCCTGGCCGCGTCGGTCGCAGCATTCTTCGCCCTCAGGCGCCCAAACAGGAGTAGGAGGTCATTGAAAGAAAGCTGGCGAACTATTCTGGAGCGGCGGGGAAGGAGTTACGCATCTTTCCGACTTCATCTGCTGCGCTCCTCCACGCGTTTCACGAACGAATCGACAGACACTCCGTATGTTTCCTTTCGGATCTGCTTTCGTCTGACCGTCAAAGACTCGACGACGCTGCAGCCCATCTTGGTGAGCTTGTGTGTGATGCTGGCCAGGAACCTCTTCTGGTCGAACCCTCCGCAAGTCATGAAGAGGTAGAATTTAGGCCCGCTAACATTTCTGAGTTTGTGAATGAATCTGTTCAGCGGCGGGCAACTGAAGGTCCACTTTGGGAATCCCAGCAGAACCGCACCGTACACTGACAGATCGACATCGGGGTTTTCTATCTCGGCCTCAGAACCAGGCACGAAAGAGTATGCTAGCCAATGGAGATATGAACGCTTTCGAGTTGGGACTATCTCCAAGGTTTCGACATCGTATGATCTCTGAAGTCTTTCCGACAGCGCTTCCGCGACGCGCCTAGTATTTCCAGTAAACGAGAAGTATGCGACTAGCACTCTTCCGCTTCGCGTAGCGCTTGGCACTCTACGCAGCTCTTTTTCGTTTCTCTACAGCCGCTCACTAACCGTAGTTGGCATGTGAACTCGTGAGCATTTGCCAGCGGCTGAGAATCTTAGGCTAAGAGTGATGCGAGTATTCCTTTGGCGCCGTGAAACTTGTACTCAGCCTGTTTCCATGCTATGCTCTTGGGGCCTTCGAGAACATCTTCAGTGATCTCCATGCCCCTGTGTGCTGGCAGGCAATGCATCACTACAGCATCTGGGTTCGCTTTTGATAGAAGCTCTTCGTTGATCTGGAATCCCGCGAAATCGATTACTCTCTGTGCCTGCTCTGCGTCCTGCCCCATACTCACCCAGACATCCGTGTAGAGTATGTCCGCACCTTCCGCGGCCTCGGAAGGGTCATCCGTGTACGAGATTCTTGCGTCTGTCTTCTTCGCAAGCTCGTTTGCTTTCCAAGCGATTTCAGGACTTGGCTGGTAGTTCGGTGGCGTCGCTACTGACATGTTGACGCCTACGCTTGCGCATGCGAGCATTAGGGAATGGCACACGTTGTTTCCGTCGCCTATCCAAGCAAGTTTGAGACCCTCAAGCCTACCTTTCGCTTCTTCGATCGCTGCAAGGTCTGAGATCGCTTGGGTTGGATGTTCCACGTCGCTCAACGCGTTGATGATCGGCACGCTGGCATGCTCCGCAAGTTCAACGAGCGTACCATGGTCGGATGTCCTGTAAATCAACGCGTCCAAGTAGCCTGACAGCACACGCGCCGTGTCCTTGATCGGCTCCCCGCGTCTCAGCTGCAATTCATCCAGCCTCATGTACAGCACGTTCGCGCCAAGCCTCATTGCAGCCGACTCGAAGCTTACTCTGGTACGAGTGGAGGGATGCTCGAACAGCAATCCAACAACCTTTCCAGCCAAGATGCGGGCTGGCGTGCCGCCCGGAGCCACAGGCTTCAGCTTCTTTGTGGTCTTCAGGATGGCGTGGATCTCCGAGCTGTCAAGGTCAGAAACGGAGAGTAGGTCTCTTCCCTTCAGGCTTGCCATATCATGATTCCCCCGGCTGACAGATCATGACTCAATGTGGCCAACGCATACTCTTTAAACTAGTACTAGCCCGTCGGAGAATTGTGCGCCTAGCGTACCCTCAGATGGCTACCCCGCGATTGTAAGTGCTAGTTACGTGCCTCGTTGAACATGTTGTGGCAAGCGCGGTTGCACGAAAGGTGTAGAGGTAAATGTGTGCAAGTTCACCTCGTGTGCGGAGGTTGGATCGTGAATAGAGCGGTGGCACCACCCAAAACCGATGTGCTTGAGCCGCGTCCTCTTCAAGACTGGGCTTTCGGGAAAGGGAGCGCGCTTGGTTGGCTATTGCTGCTGGTCATAGTCTTGCTGATTTTGGCGATCATCACGATCATGAATACTGGAAGCAGATGATTAGGTGAATCATGTCCGACGAAGATTGCTTCGCTACACGAAGAGCTTAGGTCTAAGCGCTCAAGGCCTTGCTTGTCACGCAGTCATTTTTCCGACAGGCTGTAGCACATTTGCCGGTACGGGGCCGATCACTTTCTGACCTTCAGTTCGACGCCGACGGTTCGCTTTACGAGTTGCGCCAGCGTGTCCACGGTGCTCTTCGGGCCCTTCTTCGTGGGTATCGGCACTACGAGCGGGTATTCCTTTCGATGCTTCGCCAACAGCGGCTGAACCCACTCTATGATGGGCTCGGTCACCATGATGAGAGAGATCGACTCATCAGAAAGGAACTTGCTGAACGCTTCTTCGGCTTCAGCTCGGTCGCGCACGAACTTACTCCTCTTCAAACCGGAGACTCTGAAGTAGGCAGCTGTCTCTCGATCTCCCAGGAGCGCGATCTTCGTCATCTTCGACTCATCCGGTCTCCGACTAAGCTTGAGGACTCCAAGGTCTTCACATTAGAACTGTTTCAGCACATCATCTTTTCCCATTATTCGCCCGCAGTAATGACAACGGATTCTGAGGGGCTCAACGACCTCGACTTTGAACTCTGAAGTTACCGGCTCGCGAGCGTTCACGACGCATGACGGATTGTTGCATCTGATGATTCCCTTGATGGTTTGAGGCAGCTGAACCCGCTTTTTCGAGGTGACCTCATACTCTCTGACGATGTTGATTGTTGCCTTCGGGGCGATCAGAGCAATCTTGTCCACTTCTTGAGGATTGAGCTCCCTGTCGTCTATCTTCACGATGTCCTTGCGTACGTACCGTTTGCTCTCAACATTCATGACGGCGCTGACAACCTCGCCCCGCTTTCCGTTGATGTCGAGAATGTGGAGAACGTCCAGCGCGTGTCCGGGCTCAATGTGATCGATCACTGTGCCGTTCCGAATCTTCTTGACATACAGCTGATCCTTCGAGGACAAACACGACTCAAAGCGGCTACTGCGAGAGGCCTCTATATATGAATCGGCATCGCTCGCCACGATTGGCAAGGGTTGAAGAGCTCGTAGGCGAGCGACGCTACGTTATTTACCGAACATCCAGATGTATTTGGACAGGTGGGTCCGCTGGACTTTACCGGGAAGGACATCGTATCGATCAGGGACTTCACGCGTGAAGAGATCGACTACATACTACGAACGACTGACTCGATTGAGCCTCTGGCCCGTAAAGGATCTGACATGCTACACGGCAAGATCCTTGCCACCGCCTTCTTTGAACCGAGCACGCGTACCAGGCTCAGCTTCGAGTCGGCCATGTACCGCCTTGGCGGAGTCTGCATAGGGTTCGCGGACCCTAGAGCCGCCTCGGTTGAGAAGGGGGAGAATCTTGCGGACACCGTTAGGGTCGTTGAGAATTACGCAGACGCGCTGGTGATACGCCATCCGCTTGAGGGTGCGGCGAGACTTGCGGCCGAGTTCTCGTCCGTCCCCGTGATCAACGCCGGTAGCGGTGCCGAGGAGCATCCAACACAGGCATTGCTTGATCTCTACACGATGAGACGAGAAAAGGGTACAGTTGACGGGCTGAGCGTGGGGCTCGTGGGAGATCTCAGGTACGGGAGAACAGTTCACTCGCTTGCGTATGCGCTCGCCCAGTACAAGGTGAAGCTACACCTAATCTCTCCTGACCCTCTCCGCATACGGAGCGATGTGCTCGTCGAAGTCGAGAAGAAGATCTCAGTGGAGGAAAGCGGCGACCTTGCAAAGATCCTGCCAGACCTCGATGTCATCTACATGACGCGAATCCAGAAGGAGCGGTTCCCTGACCTTTCCGAGTACGAGAAGGTGAAAGGATCGTATAGGCTCGGCGCTGCGGAACTGGCGTCGGCCAAGAGGGACGCGATCGTGATGCATCCGCTCCCGAGGATAGATGAGATCAGCCCAGACGTGGACGGCACGGCTCATTCGAAGTACTTCAAGCAAGTATGGTATGGTCTTCTGACACGGATGACGTTGATATCGCTCGTCCTTGGAGGCTTAAAGTGAAAGCCTGTACAAGTTTCCTGTTACTTTATGTAACACTTATATTCCCGAAACGTTACCTGTGGTAAACGAAGAAAGTTGCGACTCGCAGTACTCCAGCCCTCAAGGACCGCCAGAGTCCTACCTGTCCACATACTGGACTACATGGCCTTCAGAGACACCTTCGGCTCCCAAGCGGGCGAGAACGAACTACACACGCTTGAGAAGTTCCACGCGGCAAGATCGATGATCCAACGCGGCCTCCAAAACACCTTCGTCTCAGCCACGCTGAAGACGATTCCAGAGAGTGAGCGTACGGTGAACGTTGACGTTTGCGGAATGGACCGTGACAACCTGAACCTCGTCTTCTGCGAGACAGGTCCAGTGAAGGAGAACCTATTCGAGAGTCTGGAACTAGTCGAAGACGCAGAGAATGCAAACGCGACCTTGCTCTTTCCCTCAAGAGTTGACACCAGCGAGATCGCTGACCGATTCCCCGAGGCAATAGAGTCGGGCAAGTTTGAAATCCAAAGGCTTCATTGGCGCGAGCGCGCGATTGACCGGACATTCCGTGAAGCTTTGGAGATAATGGACCTCCTGGGAAATGAGACCAGGGTGCGCATGCTTGTGCCCTTGCTCGAGGGACCGCACGGGAAGAGACACTATCGAGCGGAGATCAACCCGAAGCTCGTCTATGAGAATGTCACATCTCTACTCACTCATCGACTCATCGATGAGTTAGATGACGACACCTACGGACTAACACAGGTTGGCAAGCAGATCTTCTGCGAGTACATGGCGTTCCTCGAAAGAGTTCGGCGAGTCTTGGAGGAGAATAGATGATGAAGAGAGAAAACGGAATCGACCGGCCCTTTCAATTTCCTGAACGACTGTGGAAGAGACCAATCGAGTTCCAGAATGGTAAACCTCGGATCCGCTTCGCAGCTTCGAACTACAATCAACAAACACCACACCGAATGTTCAGCGATCAGACTTCTCCGCTGGATTCGGAGGATGACCGCGGAACCCTGCAGGACGAGAGCGAACCAGAGCGACCCGACAAAAGCTTTGCAGACGAGCCTCAGGTGAAGGTTTCTGCAGAGGAAGGAAACGCGAAAGTGACCGTTCAATTGGCATCAGTAAGCAAGGAGAACCTAAGCATACACTGTGCCGAGGACTCTATCACTCTATCCGTCAGAACTTCCAGAGGCTCGTGGACTAAGGAAGTCAGCCTGCCTTTCAGAGTTGATCCCGATACCGCGAAGGCTGTCTTCAGAGACGGGAAGCTCGAGCTGATTGTGAGAAAGCACGGGCGGTTCAATCCTCCGCGGCCGAGACTTGACTGGGTGTGAGACCAACGACAGACGTGGCAAAACAGCTCGATCTGTGTAGGAATTTCGGCGATGTCTTCGAAGTTGTCAAGAAGACGGTGGAACATTCGCTGGGCCAAAGGCGGTCAGGCTTGATGCTCTATTTGGCCGAGCTGCCCGAGCATATCGGAGCCTTCCACACGGTGGGGTCTAACGGAATCGTCATGAATAGAACAGCGCTTGATGCCGTCACACGGTCAGCCCGAACAATTCGCGAGATCAACTCGTACGTCTACTCGATCCTGCTCCACGAGTACCTGCACTCACTGGGCTATGTAGATGAAGCCCAAGCTAGGAGACTCGTCTTCGAAATCTCGAAAGAGAATCTGGGCGAGGATCATCCAGCTACCGAGATCGCCCACAAGGGTCCGGCAGAGATGTTTCCAGGCGTTGGCGAACCGACCCTAAAGGAACGCTCAGAGAACGTGGAAATAATAACCGATTTTGAGAGATCCACCGACAGCTACATCAAGTAACCAACCAACAGATCGTTCTTGATCCTTCTAGGATCTCTGACCCCAAGATGCCAAGGTTTGTTGTGCACAAGCACGCGGCCCGAACCCTACACTACGACCTGCGCCTAGAATTAGATGGGACGCTCAAGAGTTGGGCGGTCCCCAAGGGCCCACCTGAAGCACCCAACGTGAAACGTCTAGCGGTCACCGTGGACGACCACCCGCTTGACTACATCGGCTTCCAAGGCATTATACCGGAAGGAGAGTATGGCGCCGGAAAAGTCGAGGTCTGGGACAAAGGAACCTTCGAGCTGACAAAGCGAACCGACACCGCGATTGCCCTAGTCTTCCACGGCAAGATACTCGAAGGAGACTACCGGCTCATCAAGACCAAAGACAAAAACTGGCTGATCTTCAAGACCAAGAAATGACAGCTCACTCTTCCGACGCCTTGAGCCTGCTGACCGAGAGAAAGATAGAATTAGGGACCGTTGCCCTGTTACGGCGCTCGGGGCCGTTGTCTAGCATGGTATGATACCCGGCTCGGGACCGAAGACGCGGGAACCCGGGAGGCCGTGGGTTCAAAATGGCCGGAAAAGCCATGACATTCCCACCGGCCCCACCATTTTTCAGCACGAATGTTCGCCGCCTCGGTCGCCGGCCCGTGGGTTCGAGTCCCACCGGATCCACCAGATTAGATCCTGCTGCCCCAACACAATCTTCCTCTGACAGCGTGCGCCGGTAACGGCCACTAACTGGATGCTTCAAAGCACACGATTCCTGCGAGCCGCTCCCACTGGCAAAACTCACTTATGGAGAATGGAAGAGCCCTAGCATGTTTCCATCACTAGCAGTCTTCTGCATCCGTCCACTAGGGTCCTTAGCCTCTTCATACCTCTAATTCCCAAGATGATTTCCCGTATGCTAGAAGTTGTTTCGATCAGCCCTTCATACATGAAATCAAGTTGGGAGATTCGGAGGCTGCCGTATGCGCCCCGCAGCTGAATTGATGTCCCATCGGCCAGCTGCCCGGTAGTGACGATTGGCTTCAGTTCATTGAGCCTGAGTTCGCTGAAGATTCTGTTCGGGACTAGCAGAAAGCCGGTGAAGCCTGTGTCCAAGACCGCCATCACCGAGCCGTCGGGTGGATAGTGTGTGTCGAGGAATGGGTTGGAGAGTTCAACCGGTACCAGTAGCGTCTCGTCCGCGAAGCTCCAGGTCAAGATCTCTCACGTAGAGCGAGTAACGCGGAGGCCTAGCTTCTCCACCACCGGAACTGGCTCTGAAGACCGTATCTCGACATCACGCGGATCAATCCCCACCTTCTTTAGCCCCTTTGCCAGCTCCTCCAAGGATGAGGCCTCAAGTATGGTTCGCCTGCCCCGAAGTGCCACCCACCTTGCTGGAACGGTCTTCTGGGTTTGCGAGGCGCTTGCTTGAAGCCACATAGCCAAAGCGTCCTCAACGGCCTTCGATAGAGATCCGCGAGCCAGGCCATATAGATGAGCTGCTCTCTCGCGAAGCTTCCTTTCCAACACATCGTCGAGCTTGAGGGTGATAACGCCCAAGAGCGCTCGCGATGCCTCAGGCCGTAAGTATATATTTAAATGCGTAGGTTCCCGCGCTCTCCGCATTCTGAAATATCTCTACGACGGATCCCAGCATAGAGAAGGACTCGCTCAAGCGAGTTCCGCAAGCTCAGGCACTACGCTTCATGAAGATGTCACTCTGGCCTCTCTTTCTAAAGACAGAATAGAGGCTCAGTCTACACTTCTGCGTGGGATAGGATTGTTGCGGATAGGGATTCTTGGCGGAACTGGTAGCATGGGGAGAGGGCTGGCCATGCGTTGGGCAGTCAAGCATCAGGTTTGGCTTGGGTCGAGACGACTAGAGAAAGCAGAATCGGTCTCACGAGAGTACGAGTCTGTGGCTCGCGGCTTCTACGGCAGTCGAATGAAGGGCGCAATAAGAGGAGCCGTCAACCCAGATATTCCAGGGCTTGTCGAGATAGTTATCCTCACCCTTCCCCCAGAATATGCGATTGGGACAGTCCGACAGATCAAGGACAAGCTGACCCCTGAACAAGTGGTAATTTCGACGATTGTACCGATGACCAAACGCGGGAGGCTCTTCACATACTCCCCGATTATCGTGTCGGGCAAAGCCGAGATGGAGAAGTCCGCCGCCGAACTCGTGGCCGACGAAGTCCGAAATGTCCCCGTGGTCTCGGCCTTCCAGACAGTCCCAGCAACCTATCTCGCAGACTTGGACTCGATACTGAACGTCGACGTGCTTCTAAGCGGAGACGACGAGCGAGCCCTGCAGATAGCCACAGAGATCACTCAGGAGATCCCAAACCTCAGAGCCCTGCTAGTTGGCCCTCTCCAGAACTCGAAATTCGTCGAATCGATCACACCGCTTCTTCTTAACGCGGCAATCCTGAACAAACTGAAGGATCCGTCGATTAGGATAGTTCCTTGGTTCCCATCAGACTTCGCTGAAGAATAGTAATGTGGTGTGCATCACCGTTCATCTGAGCGTGTTTCATACTCGGGCGTTCTCTTGGCAATACCTGCAACCAAGGAACATCAGCGGGAAACAGATGGAAACAGGTACGCTTAGCTGAACACGTCTCTCGGATCTGCAGGTTATGTGGAGCAGAAAGTCATAGGGTGCGTGTCGCTCAAGCAGTCTTAAGTATGCATGTCTGGAACGCTTTTGATCCAACTTTCGGATTTGCCGGCACGATGAGAGACAGCTCCACGGTCTATTCTCTAGCTCGATATGCCTAGTACTCCTGAAGTGGCATGGGCCATGCAGCAGTATGCAGTACCTTTCACCACGCCCCTGTCCTCAGGTACTCGTCAATGGCGTTGGCGGCCTTCTTGCCTTGGCCCATGGCTAGGATGACTGTTGCTCCGCCGGTTGCCACATCGCCGCCCGCAAATACTCCCCTCTTCGATGTCTTCATCGTTTCGTTATCAACGATCACGACACCATCCTTGCCCGTTTTCAGGTCAGGTGTAGTCTTCGCGATCAGGGGGTTGGGGCTTTGACCGATGGCCAGTACGACTACATCAACCGGAATGCGAAAGTTCGAATTTTCGATCGGAACCGGGCGACGTCGGCCCGATGCGTCTGGCTCGCCTAACTCGTTGCGGATACATTCGATCTCTTTCAGCCAGCCGTTACTGTCGCCATGGAAGGCGACGGGCGTGGTAAGTAGCTCGAAACGGATGCCCTCCTGCTCGGCGTGATGAATTTCCTCGGCCCGCGCCGGCATCTCTTCACGCGACCGGCGGTAGACTATGATGGACTCGTCAGCGCCAAGACGCAGAGCGGTGCGAGCCGAGTCCATAGCTACGTTGCCTCCACCGATCGTGACAACGCGCTTTCCCCGAACGATCGGCGTGTCGTATTCGGGAAAGCGGTAGGCCTTCATCAAGTTAGCCCGAGTCAAATACTCATTGGCCGAGTACACACCGTTCAAGTTCTCTCCTGGAACGTTCAGGAACCACGGCAACCCCGCGCCTGTTCCCAAGAAGACCGCGTCGTACTCTTCTAGCAGCTCATCCACGGTCTCAGCGGCGCCGACAACGAAGTCTTTGATCAGCTTGACTCCTAGGCGACATACGTACTCGACCTCTCGGCGGACGACGGCTTTGGGCAGACGGAACTCCGGGATGCCGTAAACAAGTACACCGCCTGCTTCGTGCAGGGCCTCAAAGATTGTCACGTGGTGCCCCTTCCTGATCAGGTCGGCCGCTACGGTGACGCCGGCTGGGCCAGAGCCGACGACAGCTACTTTCTTTCCTGTCGGCGGAGGCAATTCAGGGATGGGCGGCGGGCCTTGGGCGGCTTCCCAGTCGGCGACGAAACGTTCAAGCCGGCCGATCGCTACGGACTCGTAGCGCTTCGACAGAACGCATTTGCCCTCGCACTGCTCCTCCTGCGGGCACACGCGACCGCTGACGGCTGGTAGCGCGTTCGTCTCTTTAATGAGGTTGATCGCCCCGCGAAAGTCTCCTTCGCTGACTAGTTTCAGGAAAGCGGGGATGTTGATGTTTACTGGGCAGCCGTCGACGCAGAGTGGACGCCCGCACTCGAGGCAGCGCTTCGCCTCGGCCATGGCTTGCTCAACTGTATAGCCGCGGGGAACTTCATCGTAGTTCTTGATACGCTCGGCCGGCGCTTGCTCTGGCATCGGCGTCTTCTTCGGGATGATCTGCTTCGCTTTCTTCGACATCCTCGCCTACCTCTCTCCGGAGTCGGTCTCGGGGCCAAGGTACGCCTTCCGCCGCGCCAGCAAGAGGCCCCAATCCACTTGATGCCCGTCAAAGTCCGGCCCGTCCACGCACGCGAACTTGGTCTCGCCTGCCACTGATACTCGGCATGCACCGCACATCCCGGTCCCGTCGATCATGATAGGGTTCAGGCTCACGATCGTCTTGACTGAGAAGGGCCGAGTTGCCTCAGCCATTTGGTACATCATGAACGTGCAGCCGATGGCGATCACCCGGTCAACCCGTTCGCCAGAGTCCAAAAGGTCCTTGACAGCGTCGGGCCCGTCGCGGCTCTTCCCGATCGACCGGTCTTTCGCGGAAATCAGAACTTGGTCACTTACCGCTTCTAGCCGGTCGAGCCAGTATAGCAGGAACTTGCTCCGTCCCTCGATGAGAGAGATGACACGGTTGCCCTTCTCCTTCAGAGCGCGGACGACGGGGTAGATGCTCCCGATCCCGTAACATCCCCCGGCAACGAGAACGGTGCCCCAGCGGTCCAGCTCCAGCCGCTTCCCAAGCGGGCCCACGAAGGTGGGCAAGATGTCGCCCGCCTTCAGTTTGCCTAACTTGTAGGTGGACGTGCCCACCTGCATGAATACGCAACTGACAGAACCTTCCACCGTATCCCAGTCTGCTACTGTAAGGGGAATACGCTCTCCGAACTCATCGGCCCGCAATATGACGAACTGGCCAGGCTGAATCTTGGAGGCGACGACTGGCGCCCGCACCGTGAGCAGCTGAATGTTCGGCGCCAACGGCTCACGCCGCAGTACCGTGACTGGCCCTGGTTCAGCTGGGTCGCTGGAATGCCGATCCTCATTCGCAAGCTTGATTGTCGTATCGTCAGCCATGTCTCATGCCTCTCTTCGCTGCGAGAGTTCAGCGACCCGGACAGCGCATGCTTTGGCGCTGCGCGCTAGGGATGGAAATAGCGGTGAACCGGTCACAGGGTTGATGCTTGTGAAGGCGGCGCCTTCGGGCATCGCGCTGCTCGCTTGCACTACGCACTCGGCGCTTCCGTAAGGTGACGCAACTTTCACCACGGTTCCATCGGTGACGCCAAGTCGTGCGACATCTGATGGGCTGAGGTGTAGGACTTCCTCCTTCTTGACCAGGTTCATTCCTTTGACCTGCTCGGTCAGGCAGGCCCCGTGATAGTAGAACAAGTTACGCTCGGTGATCAGCGTCAGCGGGAACTCGTCGCTGACGAGCTGCGGCGTCCTCTCCAAGCTGAATGATGCGAACTTGGGTTTCATCGGCGGCTCGAAACGGCGCAGCATGCCGCTAATGCCAAGTGTCTCATACTTCACGTCTCGATATGCGGGCACCACAGACGCTATCTCGGCCATGACATCCGCCGCTGAACTGTAACCCCAATCACCGCCTCCCATGAGGCCTGCAATGTCGCGGATCATCATCCAGCCGGGTCGTGACAGCCCTACGGGCGGAATTGCCTGACGCAGGCGCTGGACACGACCTTCCAAATTCGTCAAAGTGCCATCCATCTCAGCGAATGTGGTGGCCGGGAGCACAACATGCGCATACTGGAGGTTCTCAGTTGTCACAATGTCCTGCACCACGAGGAATGACAGGTTGGCAAGCTCTTTCAGGGGCGGAACTTCACCGGCCAAGTACAGCGCTTTGATCTCTCCCTGACGAATTCCGGCCAAGATCCTCTCATTCGTTCGGCCTGGGGTTGCGGTGAGCGAAGCGCTCCATCTGCTGCTGAAGGCTTTCCGGACTCTAGGGCTTGCTGTGGGGCTGTAGCCAGGCAGCAGGGCTGGGTGGAGACCCATGTCGTGGGCGCCGACAAAGTTGCCTTCACCGGGCACCCCCATGACTCCGACATCGCCTACGACGAGCGCCAGGTTGCGGATGGCTTTGATGACATCTAGGGCGGTGGAATAATGAGTCACACCGGAACCGTAGGCAATGATGGCGGGCGTGTGCTGCGACAGAATCTGCGCCGCGTTGACGATGCTATCTTGCTTGACTCCGGTTATCGTGGCAACTTCGGCTAGGTCTAGGTCAGCCAATCGCGCGCGGGCAGTATGCCGCTCTTGTGCCAAGGCCTTGATGATCCCGGCCATTAAGATGTGGTCTGTTCCAACCTTCGGCTGGAGCCACACGTCCGCGCGTTTCGCCATGTCAGTCTCGCGGGGATCAACTGTGATCAGGCGCGCGCCTCTGTCCAGAGCATGACGAATCTCAACACCTATGACAGGGTGAGAGTCGAACACATTCGTGCCGATCGCTACGATGCATGCAGCTTTGTAGATGTCTCGGATTAGCGGTCCGTTGATTGTCCTGAGGGTGTCCACGAGTTCCTCCGAACCCTCATGTTCGGGGAAGCCGGCTGCCAGGGCGACATTGTTGCTGTGCATGACTGTTCTTGCGAACTTTTGCAGGACGTAGCTCTCCTCATTGGTTGCCGCCGCCGAGCCTATGACGGCGAACTGGTCGCCCCGGTATTGGTTGAGGCCTTGCGCGACTGCCTGCAATGCGTCGTCCCATGTAACTTCCACTAGCCGGCCATTTCGGCGAACTAATGGTGTCCTCAGCCGAGTTGGACTGTGAACTACGTCCACTACGCCAAAGCGGCCGCGAACGCAGAGTTGCCCGTCGTTGGCTATGCCATCATCGAGGCCTACCGTTCGGATGACCCGGCCGTTCTTCACCTGCACATTCACCGCGCACCCAACGGAACAATAGGGGCACACGCTGGGGACTATGCTGCCCGGTACACCCTCCCACTTGCCACGCTTGTCTGCTAGCGCTCCGGTCGGACAGACATCCACGCACGCCCCGCAGAACTGGCAGTCTGCTTCAAGGTGTGACCGGCCAAACGCTGTGCCAACGATGGCTTGACTGCCTCGGTAAGTGAACGCGAGAACGCCAGCATGTCGTACGTCCTGGCAGACCCGTACGCAGCGCCCGCAGAGGATGCACAAGTTGTAATCCCGGTCGAAGAACGGGTCGTCCTGTTCGACCGGTAGTCCTCGATAGGAGATCGGATAGGGAATGTCGGTGAGTTGCAGATAGTCTACTAGTTTTGGGATCTCACACTGCCCGTTGTTGGGGCAGTACTGACATCCCGTGGTGACGGCTGCCTTGCGGACTGTGCTCTGGAAGTCATCGCAATCGGTCCGCCGCTCACAAGTCAGACAGGTGTATGGGTGCTCGGACAAGATCAGGGAAAGGATCTCCCGACGCATGCTCTGCAGGGCTTCCGTCTCGGTGCGAACAACCATGCCGTCGAAGACCGGAAGTGTGCACGCGGTGGAGAAGCCTCGCGTGTTTTCGATTTCCACCATACACAGCCGACAAGCGCCGACAGATGTCAGCTTGGGATGGTGGCATAGCGTGGGGATGTAGATGACGTGGGCTTGAGCGACCTCAAGGACCGTCATGCCTGGCTCGGCTTTTGCTGGGATTCCGTTTATCGTCACTGAGACAGCCATGTCCTAGGCCTCAATGGACAATTATCGCATTGTAGTTGCAGCTGTCGTAGCAGGCACCGCACCGGATGCACGCCTTGGTATCGATGACGTGCTTCTGCTTCCTTTCTCCGCTGATGGCGTTGCTAGGACATAGTCGGGCGCACAGGGTGCATCCGTTGCAGGCATCTATGATCTCGTACGTGATGAGCGCTTGGCATGCCGCTGCTGGACATCGGTGCTCTGTGATGTGAGCCATGTACTCGTCGCGGAAGTACCGAATAGTAGTCAGCACCGGGTTGGGCGCCGTCTGCCCTAGTCCGCAAAGTGATCCGATTTTCACGGTATTCGCGAGTTTCTCCAAGCGATCAACATCGTCCGGCTCGCCCTGGCCGAGTTTGATGCGTTCCAAGATTTCCAGCATGCGTTTGGTCCCCGCGCGGCACGGCGGGCATTTGCCGCACGACTCGGCCTGGGTGAACGACAGGAAATAGTGGGCAATGTCAACAGCGCAGTTGCGCTCGTCCATGACCACCATGCCACCTGAACCCATCATCGAGCCGGCTGCCTGAAGCGACTCGTAGTCGATCGGCGTGTCCAAGTACTCGGTCGGGAGGCATCCTCCCGACGGCCCGCCGACTTGGACGGCCTTGAATTTCTTGTTGTCGCGGATGCCGCCGCCAATGTCGAAGATGAGTTCACGCAGCGTTGTGCCCATTGGCACTTCGACGAGGCCGGTGTTGTTGACCTTGCCAGTTAGGGCAAAGGTCTTGTTGCCTTTGCTTGTCTCTGTGCCGGTGTTTGCGTACCACTCCCAGCCTTGGCGTATGATGAGTGGCACCCACGCGAGGGTTTCCACGTTATTGATGGTCGTGGGCTGACCCCACAGGCCCTTCTGGGCTGGGTAGGGAGGTCGCGGCCTGGGCATTCCACGTCGGCCTTCAATAGACTGCATCAAGGCGGTCTCTTCACCGCAAACGAATGCGCCCGCCCCAAGCCGAATCTCGATGTTGAAGTCGAAGCCGCTCCCGAAGATGTTCGTCCTCAATAGCCCCCGCTGTCGGGACGCTTGGATTGCTTTCTGGACGCGTTCCACTGCGAGGGGATACTCGGCCCGCACGTAGACAAAGCCCTGGCTAGCTCCAACTGCGTAGCCGGCGATAGTCAGGCCCTCGAGCATACAGTACGGATCGCCTTCCAACAGCGAGCGATTCATGAACGCGCCGGGGTCCCCTTCGTCTGCGTTGCAGATGACGTACTTGGATGTGCCCGGCGCTTGCCGAGCGGTAGCCCACTTGCGCCCGGTTGGAAAACCAGCGCCGCCGCGGCCTCTCAAGCCCGACTTGGAGACCACTTCGATCACCTGTTCCGGCGTCATCTCCGTCACAGCTTTGTGCAGGCCTAGGTAGCCCCCCCTGGCCAGACAGTGGTCAATGTTCTCAGGGTCGATGATGCCGCAGTTCTGGAGCACGATGCGCTTCTGCTTGCCGTAGAAGCTCATCTTGTGCCAGCTCTCGGCAACGGCGTTGGTGGCTGGATCATGAAAGAGAAGCCGGTCCAATCGCTGGCCGCCGAGAACATGCTGTTCGACGATCGCTTTGGCGTCCTGAGGCTTGACCCGTGTGTAGAACGTTTCCCCCGGGTACACAACTACAATTGGTCCTTGCTCGCAGAAGCCAAAGCAGCCGGTGCGTCGGACCTCCACCTGACCGTTTAGGTTGTGCCTATCCAGCTCCTCCCGTAGGGTCTTATGCAGCTCCGCGCTGGCAGAGGATGTGCAGCCGGTCCCCATGCACACGGCGATCCACTTGTGGTCCGGGTTGTCAATGGCGTCGGTTACCTCGGCTGGCACTGCCAGATTCACGTGCACGCTCAGGGTCGTGATGTCATCCCCCGCAAAGCCCTAGCCTTCCTCAGGACCACCCGTGCCGCCGTATTGGGTGAGCAATCTTCGTGCCCTAGTTGAGCTCATCCGTCCGTGGACCTCCTTGTCCACCACAACAACGGGAGCCAGAGCGCAGCAGCCGAAGCAGGCTATTCGTTCTAGGCTGAACAATCCGTCGGACGTCGTCCCACCAGCTTTGACTTTGAGTTCACGCTCCACCATTTCTAGGATGCGACTACTCCCACGCACGTGGCAGGCGGTCCCGCGGCATACCTTGACGATGTGCTTGCCCGGCTTCGTGAACCGGAAAGCGGCGTAGAACGAGGCGACGCCAAAGATCTCCCCTAGCGAGACTCCGGTGAAGGCGCTGATCTCATCGACGGCGTCGGGCGAAACGTAACCGTGCAACTCCTGCACCTCTTGCAGGATCGGTATCAGAAAACCCCGATCACCCCTCGGATACTTCGCTAGAATCTCGGTTGAGATCATCGCATCACCTTTCGAGACAACCTCATCATTCGAGAAGACACGGACACGAGCCTTGTCGCCGCAAAGACTGCGGACCCGCCAGGTATCACGGCTCTCGTGTTTCTGCTCCCAGCCCGATCCTCAACTGGTTTCGAAGCTTTGTCTCGTTGCGACCCACGATTATATTTACCATAAGAATCTAGATATTTACCCGCCAAGTTCTAGACTATAGTCTCTGTGCTACTGGCGATGCAAGACAGCCGTGATGAACGCGTACTCGCGCGAACCCTGATCTATGCGAACGCCCGCAGTTGCTTCACCGTTCCGAGATACGTCCCATCTAGGAGTTGAACCTCTGCTTCGTTCATGTTCACGATCCCGCCTCTGAGTAGGGGGCCGAAACGGTCAATCTTCGTCCATCTTGATTCAGAACGTCCTTTGGTGTTGATCGGTCGACCGCCTAGGAAGTCGTTGAAGTGCGGAACGAAGAGGCAGCGGGAAACTCTCAGCTCAACTCCGTAGCGTTCTTTGAACCTACCCTCAATGCCTTTGATCCTCCGGCGTTTCGACTCTTTGAGAATCACGCGAGCTAGTCTCGCTCCGTCAGATGGCGCGCGCACCCAGACCGGCCTCGTGATCCTATAGCCGAGAGCATCTGTGAATGCTACAACCGGATGCAGGTGCCCTTGGATCAGGGATTCGCATCCTAGTAGTTCAGGTGCAGGCCACGCGTGGCCGTGGAAGAGCCCGTACCTTCCCCATAACGCGATCCCGCTTGGAGGAAGAATCTTGACTTGCGTAGGAGTCATCGGCTCAATGTTCCCGTCGTGGTTTCCTTGGATTATCTGAATGTCAGAGACGAGCGGGACGATCTTCTCGAAGAACTCGGGCACATCCCTCCACTCCTCCAACTCAGCGCCTACAACCGTGTGCTTCACGTCGCCCAGAAACACAATCCTCGTGGGGCTCGACTTCTTGATGATCTCGATCAGGCGATCCGCCAGCTTGGATGTCTGTGAGGGAACATGGATCCCGTGCTGCGCAAGAGTCACTTCCCAACCGATATGCAAGTCGCCGACAACAAGAACGCGCTCACCCTCGCCCTGCAGTAACAGAGAGGGAGAACTATTCACAGGCCCGAGGCTATACCCAGCCAAACCACACTCTCCTCTCTGCCTTCGCCGAGCCTTTGTCAGATTGGGGTTCTTTGAACATATCTTTAATGAAAGGCTTGAACCTCTGATGAGCCTGCCTGCTTCGCCGGAATGAACATGTCGCAAGCATACGAGAGAGAGCTACAAGTAATCGAGAAGGCGTGTCGAGAGATCTCATCTTCTGGCAAGCTGACGGATGCCCAGAAAGCCAGACTCGCGCAACAGTTCGCTGACCGATTCAAGAACGCTCTGGAACTGGTTGAGAAGCGAAAGGTGCATAGGTTTAGGTTCAAGCCGAGCGGACGCGTAATCTGGGCCGTGAAAGGCAGAAAGGGAGTATACCAAGTCATCCCTGAAACGAACTTCTGCAACTGTGACGACTACTACTTCCGCGTAATGGACGGCAAGAGAGCGCTATGCTACCACATCATCGCACAGAAGATCTCGTCCGCGCTTGGAAGGTTCGAAACCAGCGACCTTAGAGACAGACAGTACGCAAGGATCACTCAGCAGTGGAGAACCAGACCTGAGATCACGCCATGAGCCGGCTTTCTGAGATCACAGAATTGTTTAAATTGGGAACGCCGGTCTAGCGAGCGAAGATAGGCGTACAACAATGACCGCTGACGAATTCTACACCCTTCTACAGATCGGCATCACAGTTCTCTCACTTGTAGCGCTCATTCTAACCTTCGTGTATCTTGTCTACGAGAAGAGCTGACCGCCCAAACACGAAAGCCGGCGGCAAGACGGATTCTCGATTCGACGAAATCAATAAACCGAAGACCTGTGTTCGCATGGCGAACTTGGAGACGCTCTAGCGCCTAGACGGATGGCGTCAGAGTCTCGGTCGCGGTCTCAACGATTCAGCTGTGTCGAGTTGGAGGGACTATGCTTGTCAGATAATGATGCGTTTGCGCTACTGCAAAAACCGCTACGAGAGCAAGTGGCAAAGCTCGACATAGGTGAAGCAAGCGATATCCAGAGACTTGCAATTCCGCCGATCCTTGAGGGCAAGAATGTTCTCCTCATCGCTCCGACTGGAACAGGAAAGACGCTTGCCGCGGTTCTTCCTGCCTTTGATCTTTTCGTGGCGGCAAGAAGCAGAGACGAGACACGGGGCATATCCATACTCTACGTCACGCCCCTGCGTGCGCTGAACAGAGATATTCTGCGCAGACTTTCTGACATGGGTGCGGAGCTCGGAATCAAGGTTCAGGTTAGACACGGAGACACGCCGACGGCCACTCGAGTTCTCCAGGCAAAGGCTCCTCCTGATATGCTGATTACCACGCCGGAGACTCTTCAAGCAATCCTCCCTGGCAAACGCATGCGCCAGCACTTGAGAAACGTCAGATGGGTTATCGTGGACGAAATACATGAGCTGGCAACGGACAAGCGTGGGGTCCAACTTGCGCTTGGCCTCGAGCGCCTCAGGAACCTCACGAGTCAGGAATTTCAGAGGATCGGGCTTTCCGCCACGATAGGAGATGAGGGGAGGGTAAGCAAGTTCCTTGCTGGGACCGGCAGAGACGCAGTGATTGTGAAGTCGAAGGAGGGAAGAGGGTTTGAAGTTCAGGTTGACTACGTTTCGCCAACTTCGACGGATCGAGCGCGGAGCGAGAAGTTCAGTGTTCCGCCATCCTCTATCGGCAGGGCAAGACGCATCGCGGAACTCATAAGCGAGAAGAACTCTGTGCTAGTGTTCACGAATACTCGTGAGCATGCAGAGGCGGTTGGTTCTCAACTCAGAGCTCTTGATATTCAGGCTCCGGTTCGGGTTCATCACGGGTCTCTCTCGAAAGAGATTCGAGAAGAAGTTGAACGAGACTTCCACAGCGGCAAAGTCAAAGCGGTTGTCTGCACATCCTCCCTCGAGCTTGGAATCGATGTCGGCTCGGTAGACTTCATCATCCAGTACATGTCGCCGCGACAAGCGGCTCGGCTCATTCAGAGGATAGGCAGGAGCGAGCA